>Ga0129333_10000083_pt1 | contig 57292 bp, 76 predicted proteins | sample CPB6_08_DNA_FD_94474 | JGI IMG/M metagenome (GOLD analysis project Ga0129333, IMG submission 94474) | Freshwater to marine salinity gradient microbial communities from Chesapeake Bay, USA - CPBay_Sum_0.6_0.8_DNA | ecosystem: Environmental > Aquatic > Marine > Coastal | place: USA: Chesapeake... | reverse complement strand
TTATGGCATTTATTAAGCCAAAAAGTATTTTGGACGCCGCTCTTCACGGAAGCATTTCAACTTTTTCTGGCGTAGTTTTTTCAGGTCCGGTGCTAAAGTATTTTGAAATTGCTCCCACTGATTAGGAATTTCAAATGATGGCAGGTTTTATCATCGGCTTCTGCGCTTGGTTTTTTATGTCTGCGGTTGCTAATTTCTTTAAAATGAATGAAGGCAAGGATATTATGACCGTGGCCTCTCAAGCAAAAGCACGGTTCAGCAAGCCTGTACCAAAGGCAAAACCAAAACCTAAAAAGAGGGTGAGGAAATGATCGCCAACTTTTTGTATGATTACCATGAGGGTGTGTATTTCATAAATTTTGTTGCAAATGTGATGCTGTTTATCGGTGCGGCTATTGCGGTTCTAAACCATAAACTCCCGCAATTTTATGAAAAGCCCTTATATTTTATAGGTTTTTTTGGTTTTGTTACGTCTCTCACAATCATTGCCACATGGGTTGAGGGTCCGATTGCAGGGATGGCGTATGCCAAGGTCGGAGCGTTGCCTGAGACATTACTCAATATCTGTTTGGCAACTTTATCTGGCAAGTTTCTATGGGAAACATTTGTAAAAAAGCCAGTCAAAAGAAAACCAATTGCAAAGCGGAGGAAGTAATGGATATTCTTAAAACCTTTGGCCCTCTTATTGGTTCAGTAGCGCCAACCATTGCAACTGCCCTTGGCGGCCCTATTGCTGGCATGGCGGTAAAGGCGCTGTCTGGCGCGCTATTGGGCCATGACGGCGGGTCACAAGATGACATTATGTCGGCATTGGCTAATCCCACTGGCGACCAACTTGCGGCTTTGAAACGGATTGATGCGGATTTCAAAGTCCAGATGAAGGCTTTGGACATTGATCTTGAACGGATCGCGGCAGGCGACCGTGATTCTGCCCGTCAGATGCAGATGGCGACAAAGAGTTGGTTGCCAGAAGTTTTGGCTATCCTTGTTACCGCAGGCTTCTTTGGAGTGATTGTCTATATTTTGGCTTACGGATTGCCAGCAACGGGGAATGAAGCAATTCTATTGCTTCTTGGCTCATTGGGGACGGCTTGGACAGGCGTAATGGCGTTTTATTTTGGCTCCAGTGCAGGCTCACAAAAGAAAACTGAGGCTCTAACGGCGGCGCTTGGCAATGGAAAATAATTTTGAGCAATGCCTTGCTCTGGTCCTGAAACATGAGGGCGGTTATGTAAACCATCCCAAAGACCCGGGCGGCATGACCAATCTGGGCGTGACCAAGCGGGTATGGGAAGAGTATGTCGGCCATCCAGTTGATGAGGCTGCTATGCGAGCCTTGGGGCCGAATGACGTAGCCCCACTTTACAAGAAAAATTATTGGGACAAGATCAAGGGCGATGACCTTCCAGCGGGTGTTGATTATGCCTGTTTTGACCTAGCCGTTAATTCGGGGGTGGGCCGTGCAGCGAAGATATTACAGCAAGCAGTGGGTGTTAGTGCGGACGGAGTTATCGGACCAGCCACTATGGATGCTGTTGCGGCGGCAAACCCTCGTGATTTGGCGACGGAAATATGCGATATGAGGCTTAAGTTTTTGCAAAGTTTGCCGATTTTTGCTACATTCGGCAAAGGTTGGACGCGACGAGTGACCGAAGTTGAGGAGACGGCCTTTAAAATGGTCGGATAGGGCGTATGACAGGATTAACTTACTCAACATACGTCCAACAAATTGCCACGATGGCGGTTGTCTCTACAACTGACACGAATTTTCAAACAATTATACCGTCCATGATTGATTACGCAGAATTGCGTATTCAGCGCGATTTGGACTTTTTAAGCACCCAAATCAGCAATTCATCCTACTTTTTCTCGGTAAACAGCAATACCGTGGTTTTGCCAACGTCCCTTTATGTTGTTTTGCAGACCTTGGAGGTTGTTGACGGCAGTGGGGTATCAAGGCCACTTTTACCCGTCGCCAAGGAATATATACAAAATGTATATGGTTCCGGTAGCACTCTAGGACTTCCGCAATATTTTGCAGTTTACGGCGGCGATACGGCTACCACCGGACTAACGGCTCAAAATTTACTTGTTGGGCCAACACCTGATTTGTCATATCCGTTAATTTTGACGGGAACGATGAGATCGGCGCCTCTGTCGGCGACGAATACATCGACCTTCATTTCAACTTACCTTCCCGATCTCTTCATCATGGCTAGCATGATTTACATCAGTGCTTACCAAAGAAACTTTGGCCGTATGAATGACGATCCTCAAATGGCTCAATCTTATGAAAGCCAATATCAGGCGCTTAAGGCGGGAGCATTGATAGAAGAGAACCGTAAGAAGTTTGAGGCGGCGGCGTGGACTTCATATTCACCCGCTCCGGCAGCAACACCGACAAGGGGATAAAATATGCCCCACAATATGGTAAGATTGAAGCCGGGTGTTAACGTCACATCCACGACGGTTTTGAACGATTCAACTGACTTCACAACGTCAAATTTAATTCGGTTTTTGCCCGACCGTGATGGCGAAGGTCTTGTTCAAAAAATGGGCGGTTGGGTGAATTATTACGGCTCGGCGCTCACTTCTAAAATACGCGCTTTGAAGGGATGGGCAGATTTAAATTCTGTTGATCACTTAGGTATTGGTACTGAATCAAGTTTGAATGTTCTAACTGCTGGCAATTTTATTGATATTACGCCACAAACAGCAACAACAAATACAGCGCCTCAATTTAGTACAACGGCTGGCTCTAATATTGTCAGTGTTACAGACGCAAACATTACTACATCTGTTTTGGATTATGTTGTATTTACAACACCAGTAAGCGTTGGTGGTCTTGTTCTGACCGGACCCTATGAAATCTATACAGCGGCAGGCACAACATACACTATTTTAGCCGCAACAAACGCATTAAGCACCGTTACAAATGGCGGCACAATTTACGCATTTTCTACGACAAACGGATCACAGATTATAACGTGTACGTTTACTGCACATGGTTATGTTGTCGGTGATCCGGTTTATGTATCGGTGCCGACAACAATCGGTGGCGTAACATTAAGCGGTCTTTACACAGTAGCTACTGTTCCTACTGCAAATACATTTACTTTTGCGGCGGCAAATACAGCCACTTCAACGGCTGGCCCTACGGCGATGAACTCTGGCAATGTAAATTCTTTGTTTTACGTTGCTGTTGGACCTCAAGCAGCAGGTTCTGGGTTTGGTGTCGGCGGCTTTGGTGTGGGTGGTTTCGGTATTGGAACATCTCAGCCTGTCGTTCCTGGTACATCAATCACAGCAACAAACTGGACTTTGGACAATTTTGGACAAAATTTAATTGCATGCCCAAGCGGTGGAGCGATTTTCTATTGGCAACCTGATGGTCAATTGCAAACCGCACAAATCGTTGGCGGCAATGGACCTGTTGTTAATGCGGGTATTTTTGTTGCGATGCCGCAAAGACAGATTATTGCATACGGATCAAGTTTTACTCTTTCTCCAGACCCGCTTTTAGTCCGTTGGTGTGATATTGAAAATTACACAGTATGGAACGCAACGGTGACAAACCAAGCGGGTTCATATCGGATACCAACAGGATCAAGAATTGTTGCTGGCGTTCAAGGTCCGCAACAAGGCTTGCTATGGACCGACCTTGATGTGTGGGCTATGCAGTATGTAGGGCCACCATTTGTTTATGGGTTCAACAAAATTGGCTCAAACTGCGGCGCGATTGCATTGCATAGTGTAGGCCAAATAAACAACGACGTTTATTGGATGTCGCAGAAGCAATTTTTTAGACTTTCAGGTAGCGGTGTTCAGGCTGTTCCTTGCTCTGTTTGGGATGCTGTTTTCCAAAATTTAAAGAGCGGCGTAGACGGAAATGGATTGCCCTACACGGATAGAATTTGTTGTGCAGTCAATTCCCAATTTAACGAAATAATGTGGTTTTATCCGTCTGCGAGCGGCAACGGTGAGAATGACAGTTACGTTAAATATAATACAATTATGAACATTTGGGACTACGGTTCACTTGGACGCACGGCTTGGATTGATCAATCTGTACTCGGCCCTCCAATTGGTGCGGGTTCAGATAATTGGCTTTATCAACATGAAGTAGGCAATGATGCTTATGTTGGCGATCAAGCCACGGCGATGCAATCTTCTGCCTCTAGTGGTTACTTCACAATTGCAGAAGGCGATAACTTGATGTTCGTGGATCAGGTATGGCCAGATATGAAGTGGGGGCCATTCAATGGTGTCGAGAACGCGGTCGTTCAATTAACATTTAATTTTGCAAATTATCCGAGCGACAATCCACAAGTTGTTAATTTCAACATGACCAATGCTACCGATTATCTAACACCAAGAGTACGCGCACGTTTGGTTCAAGTGCAATTATCATCCAATGATATTGGAACATTCTGGCGCCTTGGTGGTATTCGTTTTAGGTATCAACCGGATGGTAAATTCTAATGGCGAGTTTAGATGACATCCTGACTACCCAAAAAAACGGCGTTGTAGCCATCAACAACTACAACTCTGCATTGAATAAATTTGCGGGTACAACAAATTCTCTTGAAGCAAGCACCTCAAAAGTCATCAAGACATCAAGCGGTTGGCTAGCATCTGTAAGCATTATTGTTGCGGGTTCGACGACGACATTTCTTTACGATACAAATGTCAGTAGTGGCATAGCAGTAGGAAATAGGATTTACGCGATCCCTTCGACTGCCGCGATTGGCGTTTATCAAGTACAGGTTCCCTTTTCTGTCGGCTTGGCAATTGCACCGGGTACGGGCGCAATCATAACCGTAAATTATTCGTGAGAACAAAAATGCCGCTTCATACTGGTCACTCTCAAAAGACGATTAGTCGTAACATCAGCGAGATGGTTCATTCTGGCCATCCGCAAGATCAGGCTATTGCGGCGGCTCTTAATGTGGCTCGTAAATCCAAAAAGGCTGATGGTGGAATTGCTCAACCGTTACGGGCTGACAACGTCGTTGACACTGCCGCCAAGGATAAACGCGCTCACGTTGGACCAATTCATGCGCCCGTTGCGGGTCGTACAGACCATCTAAATATGCATGTTCCGGCGGGAAGCTATGTCATTCCGGCAGACATCGTGAGCAAGTTTGGTGAGGGCAATACCGAAGCGGGGCATAAAGTTTTTGATGATCTTTGCCAAGATCACGCCGCAACGCCTGAGGCGAAGGGGATGCTTAATGAAGATCAACCTCGGCTCGCTCCTATCGTGGCTGCGGGAGGAGAGTACGTTATACCTCCTTCTGTTGTTAGGTCTCTTGGTGCTGGTGACATTGATCGGGGGCATGATTTGCTTGATGATTTTGTGGTACTGGCTCGCAAAGATTTGATTAAAACACTCAGTAAATTACCAGGTCCGAAGCAAGATTAAGGGAGATTTTCATGCTTCAAGCCGCAGAAAAAAAGCGGGTTAGACTATCAAAATCGGCACGAAAGGCTCGTGGTCCGGTTACAATTGTAGACACGCCGTGTCATGTGCGCGTTGCAACGCCTGAAGACCTATTCGGTATTCTTGCCTTGGCTCGCATTGTTCATAATGAAAATGGCTTGTTTGATTTCAACGAGAAAAAAGTGGCCGAAGCCGTATGGCCGACTTTGGTGCAGTCAAACGGCATCATTGGCGTCATTGGTCAGCGTGACAAATTGGAAGGCATCGTGATGCTTTCCGTGGCTAGTTACTGGTACTCTGATGCTCATTTCCTCGAAGAAAAATGCGTTTTTGTGCATCCTGATTTCAGGCATGCCAAGGAAAGCCGCGTTCAGAAATTACTAGAATTTGCCAAAAAATGCGCGACCGATCTGAATCTGCCACTGATGATTGGCGTCTTATCAAATACTCGAACAAGTGCTAAAGTGTCTCTTTATGAGAGGCATTTTGGTCAGCCTGCTGGTGCTTTTTTTCTTTGGGGCGCAAAAACAGGCTCTGAAGGTTTAAATTAAGAGGTTAATTATGGGTTCCAAAGGCTCAACGACAACCAGCACAATGTCTCCTCCGCCCGAAGTGGCGGAAATGTACAAGTATTTGACTGAGCAGGGTAAGGCTCTTCAACAGAAGACATACGAGCCATATTCAGGCCAATTAGTCGCTGATATGAACCAGTATCAGCAACAGGGGTTGGATCAAGTTGCAGCCTCTGCAAATATAGCCCAACCGTACTATCAGAACGCCGCGCAAGGCACCTTCAGTGCTATGCAAGGATACAGGCCAGAAGCCTTTGCTCAAGGCGTCGGCACTTACATGTCGCCGTATTTGCAGAACGCGATGACGGCAACGACCAATCAAATGCAGAACGTCAACCAACAACAGCAACAGCAGTTGTTTGGCAATGCGATCAAAACAGGCGCCTTTGGCGGCGACCGAGGGAATATCGGCCAAGCGGCCCTTATGAACCAGCAGAATCTCGCACTTGGTCAGGTCATGGGTAACATGGCGAACCAAGGCTATCAGGATGCGGCGCGTAATTATTTCGCCGGATTAGCTGGCCAAGGTGCGATGGCCAATCAGTTAGGCACTCTCGGAACCGGAGCGCAAGGTGCGGCTCTGTCAGGGGCGCAAGCATTGATGGGCGCTGGCAACGTGCCATATCAAATTGAGCAAGCCAAATTGGCGGCAAATTACGGGCAATATGCTCAGGAGCAAGCGTATCCGTGGCAAACTCTTGGATATTTGGCAAATATTGCATCTGGTCTTGGCGCGGGTCAGGGCGGCACAAGTAGCACTACTTCACCCGGTCCAAACACAATGAGCCAAGTCTTTGGTGGCTTGATGGCTCTTGGCAGTTTGCCTTGGGGTTCTGATGAACGCCTTAAAGAAAATATGGAGCCTGTCGGCAAAACCTTTGACGGCCAGAACATCTATAAATTCAATTATAAAAATGATGGCCATACGATGCTTGGCCTGAGCGCCCAAGAAGTTGAAAAGAGACACCCAGAAGCCGTTGTTAAGGATGGCGGCGGTATGCGTATGGTCGATTATCAAACGGCCACTGAAGACGCGGCGGAACGCGGCAAATTCAATTTTGGCGGCTCGTCAATGGGCGGCCTTGTTCCGGCTGGCCAAGAGCGTCAGCCATACGCCACCAAGGGCGCTGTAGGCATTTTGCCATACATTGAAGACCCTCTTTATGACTTGATGGCCGCTTATAGCAAAGTGCCGCTTGTTTCCTACATTCCAGAAGGATTGGATGTAAAAGCTGGCACTCGTGGCATCCCAGAGGCGCCAAGCAAATATGAAGATACGCCGTCTGAAATTGTAAAAGGCGTCCAAGCAATGACGCCGACGCAGAAAGCAAATTTGGTTAGCAACCTGAATGACGTTCTTTCTGATTACGGTTTAGGGGCAAATCCAAATACGAGCGGCATGTCACATTCAACGCAACAAGCGTTGTCGGCTTACGGCGGTCTTTTCGCGCGTGGCGGTATTGTTCCTCGCTCGCATCATGCCGATGGCCAAAAAGTAGAATTGCCTGATGTCCCCTATGGGTCAGACAAGCCGACGATTGCCGAGCATTTGACGGGGATGCAGTTGTCTCCTGACGCTCGTGCTGGCCTCATGGCGGCGGGTCTTGGCATGATGGCAAGTCGATCACCCTTCTTCGGCACAGCCGTTGGCGAAGGCGGATTAGCTGGCCTGAATACCTATTACAATGCCATCAAAAACAAGTATGAGGTTCAAAAAAACCTTGCCGAACTTGGTCTTACGGGTCGTCGCGTCGCCGTCGAAGAGGCTGGCATCCCGCTCCGTAGTAAGGAAATTGAAAACGCAATTCTTCAAACGAAAATTAAACAATTTGAAGAGTGGCGCAATCTTTATTCTCCAATCTACGTTGGCCGCGATATTGAGTCTTGGTCTGATCCAAATGGCAATAGAATTTCGCCAATTGAATTTAACCAACGTCAGATAAATTTCATGCGTAATGTTGGTTTGCCAATTGATGCGTATCTCGGCACTCCAGAGTCACGAGCATCTGGTGGTCGTACAGGTTATCAGCAAGCCGGAGTAGTTACGCCATCACAAGATGATGAAGAATTGCCTCCTGATCTTGTGCAAATGTTGGAAATGCAGAAGAAAATAGATCAGATGCAACAAAATGTGCCGTATTGGGTAAAAAATCCGACACAACAGCAATCTGGTTATCAGCAAATGGAGCAATTGAGAAATCAACTTCTTGAATTGCAAAAGCGGGAATATGAAACGCCAACTGGCATGAAGTATCGTTATCAGTATGGTGTGAAGCCTATTGTTAACCCGCCTCCGGCACCACTGGCTGAAACAGCGCCTCGTGCTGAAATTAATCCAAACACCGGAAAAATTAAAACTGCTCCGATAGATGTTGGTTATCCAGTAACAAAAGGTTACCCAACATCAGAGTTGCCCAAACATGCCGTAAAAGTCGGCGCCGATCCTGTTTATGCGGAAGCTGTAAAAAGCAGCACACCGATGGAAACTGAATTTCTGGAGCAATCACAAAATACTCCAGAGGCAATGCTTTCATTGGCAAAATTTGCGGCGGCAGCAAAGGCTTTGGAAACAGGCGCATTAACCGGAGACAAGGTTAAAATTGCCGCCGTTATGAGGTCACTTGGTTTTGACCAAGCCGCAACTGCCGTTGCAGGTGCTAAAGACGTAGCTGAAGCACAAAAACTTGCAAAAACAGCAATTGATACGGCTGTTCAAAAGGTAGGCTCTGCATTTGCAAGGCCCACGCAAGCTGAATTTCAGTTGATGGCAAGTCAGGCGGCGCCGAATTTAGAATTGATGCCTGATGCAAATTACAGCCTTACGGCGACCCAACTTGGCGCATCAATGTGGCAAGATGCACTGCGTCGTGATTGGTTGGCCGCAAAATCTCAAGGCGTTCAAAATTTCCAAGGCTTTCAGGCCGCATGGAAAAAACAGAACCCACGGGGTGTATTTGAAGATGCCGCTCAACGTATGATTGGTAACTACGCTGGCCAAGAATTGCCTTCGGCAGAGAAACTTGTTTCTGGCGGCGTATACGTTGTTCCGCCTGTTAAAAAAGGCGAAAAGGTCGATGGCCTGAAAAAGTACCTTTACGAAAATGGGTTTACTGCGGGTGACATCGTCACAATTCCGAAGGTTAACCACTACAAAGATGATCAAGGGAAAATGCAAGTTGATCTTGATGCGCCTGTAAAAGTGCCAGAAGACCAAGTTTATCAAAGAATTTTGTCGCAATTTAACCTTGGGCAGTAAAAATGGCTGGTCTAACCCTTTCTTACCCACAACAAGAAGAAACGCGGCAAGGCATTACGTTGCCTCATGAAGCAACGCCGCCCACGGCTGAACAAATTGCGGAAGAGAAGGGTAAGTTTGAAGACTATCCGACGATTGCAGAGTATCGCCCATTTAGCATGGCGGGAACTGGTACTTTGCCGATGAAGAATGAATTGGCATTGAAGTGGGGAACGGCTTTTTCAAGCAATCCAGAACAAGTTACTGACATTATTAAAAAAAATGTTCCTGATGCTAAGTTTACGACTGACAAATACGGTAATCCAATGGCCGTAATTGAAGGTCAAAAGTATCATCTTAATCGTCCTGATTTTAATGTGTTAAGCGCAACACGATTTGGAACAAAAGCGTTAGCAGCGGCTCCCCTCGCAGCAGGGGCCGCCGCATTGGCTCCAGTTGAAGCCGTAGGATTGCCATTGGCTATTAGCGCACAAGTAGTTGCGGGTGGCCTTTCAAGTGTCGGAGAAGATTTGGCAACGATAGCGGCAGGCGCAAAACAGCCCGTTGACGTTGCAAAGGCCTTGGAAACGAGCGCAATCAGTGGAGCGTTTCCTGTTGTCGCCAAAGGTGCTACGGCATTAGGAAATCTTTTAGACAAAAATGTTTTCACAAAGTTGCCTAGAGGCGTTCAAACTTTCTTGAAAAATTACTCAGAAGACCTTCGGTTAAAAGAAATGAAGGTACCTGATGCAAAAAGTTCGGATTTGATTTTAGACGACCCAAATCTACGCGGTTTTTCAACGCAACTTATGTATGGTGACACACCTGCCGCAGACGCGATTGAGTCAGCAATCACTGCGCGTGAGTTGGCTCGACCTTCTCGCGTCACAGCCGACATCAATGAAAATTTAGGTAAACAAACTGTCACTGAACGCGAAATGGATCAAACTCTGAAAAATTTTAGAGGCGTTCTGAGCGATGAATTAGGTCCGAAATTGGCAAAAGCAAAGCCGATTAACCCTGAAAAAGTCGTTGCTCAAATTGATGAAGAATTAAAAACGGCAAAGGGTGATATTCGCGCTGCATTAATCAAAATGCGCGGCATGTTGGTAACTGAAGGCGGTACACCCGCAACACTTCCGGTTCGCACACCAATTACAAAGCGGGATGGAACCGTCATTCGTTATGAAACAACAGCAGGCACTCCGGCAAAGCCTCCAACCTATGAAACATCCGCACAAGGTTTGGAAAATGCTCGTGTCGCAATTGATCGTATGATCAAGTATGGCGATGAATCTCTTGGAATTAAGCCAAATGCATTGCCTGGTAAAGCGGGTGTTATTGGAACGATTAGAAAAGATTTGAGCGATCTTCTTCGGAAGAATGTAAAAGGCTACGGCGACATCATGGGTCGCTATTCAAATCTGTATGATATGATTGAGGCGAATGAAGCTGGCGCCAATATATTTAAATCGGGCAAAGATCAAATTAGACCAGATCAAGTTGAAGCCTATTTGGCAGATGCTGAAACGGCAGATGCTTTCAGAACTGGCGTCAGATCGGCTTGGCAGAATAAACTTGCTTCATCTCCAAATGACGTTGCCGCGTTGCGTAAAGGCATGGGTGGCGAAGGGGATTATTTGCGTCAAAACATGGAATTAATTTACGGCAAAGATGCCGTTGATAATCTTCTTGGCGCTGCTGAGAGAGAAAGCGGATACCAAGAAACCGCAAAAAAACTTTTAAGTGCTCGTACCGCTGGAAAAGAGGCAAAGGCAAAATCGCTCTTAGAAAAAACAGAAAGACCTGTTGTCGAAGATATTTACGGTTTGCCTAATCGCGCGATTGCAGGCGCTTTAAATACAGCGGAAAAATGGATGCGTGGCCAATCTGGTCCGGCATTTAAACAAGGCTTGGCTGACTTTTTAACGGCTAAAGGTCCAGAAATTGGCGGATATAAATCTGGGTTTCAACGCGCTATGGAGCGTCAGGCCATGCAACGGCCAATTCAAAGCGTTGCACCTGCGATTGCTCCACAAATACCCGCTTATTTTGAAGAGAAGAATCAGGCCAGTGGTGGCCGTATAGGCCATGCTTCTGGCGGCAAAGTAGGAATGACGGCTGAAGGCTTGTTGCGCGATCTAAAGCGTCGCAAAGTGATGATGGCGAACAAGACGGAACAAATGTTGGCATTGCCTGATGATGCTGTTGTTCAGGCCTTGGATGCCGCCAAGAGATAGGTTTCTGGCGCGGAGAACGAAGGGCTAGGAAAGGGCCGCGCGATCTCCCTTCCCCTTCCTAGCCCGTTTATCAAGCCTGAGCCACTCCGGCCATTTGATTGGCGAGGTCTGAGACAACTTTAAGTTGGGCCAAATCAGGTTCGCCTTGTGGCTTTGACAATTCAGCCAATGCCGCCGCTGTCGCAATAACGTAACGATGTTTTTCAGCATTCGCCCCATCTTGGCTTGCCAACATGATTGCCTGACAGTGCAGAACGCGAGCGACATCAGTCGGATGTATTGAGATGTCGTAAAGTGACGCCATAATTTTTGCGACGCGATGGGCATTGACTAGCGGGTCGCCATCTTTTGATGCGGCGACTTCCATTGATTTGGACGCTGATTCTAGGAATCCTCGCCAGTTGTATGACGGCGTACGATTGTGCCGTTCATCTTTCTTTTCCATTTGCTTTCCTTCCCAAAAGGTAATGGTGTCTTGGACTTCTTCAATCCTAGTGATGATGATTTTTGGCGTTTTGCTTTGGCTGCTCGACTGTGATCCTCCTTCGTTTTGTTGGTCGCGCACGGAAGGCAAGTCAGCCGGATGTTCTCGTCCGTGTCCGTCCCGCCCAATTCCAATGGTCTCATGTGTTCGTAGATGAACTTGCCCGGCATCAGCCTTGCGGAGCATATCGCGCAAAGACCACGTTCTCGTTCCCATATGGCTAATTTCCTCCTTGTTGATAAGTTTCCACGTTTTGTTGTGCCGATGTCTTCAGTCATTTGGAGGTCTCAGCGCATCTTGTGGGACGAAATAGGCTGGTCTTCCTCCAGTGGGGTCTTTAACCCATTTATCTAATTTTCCATCACGACCAAGAATTGATCCGTGTAGCGTATAGGTTCCGTTTCTGCCTGTAAGCAAATAGAACACGCGATCATCAGGGTCGTTAGGATGTAAAATAAGGTGGCCGTTTTCGTATGATGTTGTTCTTACATCAACATCGCCCACATCTGGCGCCCTCATTACTCCTTTACCTTTCCAATAAATTCCAAGGTGTTTGGAAAGGGCCATTTCACCCAACACGCCCTCGATGTTGAGTTGCCAATCATTATCTCGACCAGCGCCATAAAATGGTCGAGCATTATTTTTTATGTTTTCAACCTGTCTCATTATGCCAGCGGTTGCGCCAAGCATGACCTCAGAAGGCGTTAGTGTAATTGTCACCTTCATTGGAATTTACTTCCCGCACGATTGGATGCTTGCTCTGTCCGCCAAGCCTCAATCACCATGTCGCACTGATTCCGCTTTGACCGATGCCATTCATCAGCCTCTACGGCCTGTGCTTCTTGCTCACACGCCTCTCTGTACTCGTTATGGCTTTCTGCCCATGCCTCTCTCATGGCGGCGCTACTCTCGGGTGACTTGAGCATAAGCATTGCTCGCGTTTGTTTCCTATTGAACTCGGCCCTAATACGTTGAGCGCGAGCCGCCGCAGTTACGTCTGTCGAGGTAGCAAGGTATTCTAAAGCCGCTTCAATGGCTTCGTCAGTAATCAATCTGTTCTTTGACATTGGACATCCTTTGGATTGTTGGTTTGAGTGCTAACCAACACTCTACATTTTGATTTGGCGTCGGCAGAGCATCAAGACAAACAAGTATCTCGTTGTCTTCAATCCAACCGGAGCCAAGAATTGTCTTTTTTGTCGCGCCAGATCGTTCAGTCCGATACGCTAATGCTGTCCATTTTTGTGGCCAATCAGGCATGATCGGACTGTTATCAGCGGGACGAATTAACAGGCGACAAAAGTTATCCGAATCAACAATTGGGATTGCATCCAGAAGAATATTGATCGTGTCTTTGCGACTGCTAAATCCCTTTCCAATAATGATCTCGCGTGGGTCTAGTGTGATTGGATCAGGTCGCCACGATGTGGCGACCCATTCCTGTCTCGTCTGATAGTCCTCATCGTATTCTTGGACTGTTGGACGCGCATTAATAAATTTACCGCGCATATTGCACCTCAAAACGGGATTTCGTCGTCCATTTCTTCTTTGACTTCATCCATTGATGGAGCCGATGATTTTCTGGACACTTCTTTTTTCTCTTCTGCCATTTCATATGAGAATGAGAGAAATTTCTTGCCATTCTTGCCGACCTTTACCCAGATTGATTGCTTGTATTCTATGCCATCAATCTCAAGTGTGCCGCGATAAGATGGTTGGCTGTCATTCTTTTTGTAATCATTATAGAACGCAACGCCGCGCATATTGTTATCATATTGTGCTTTAGCCATTGACTTCGCCTTTCACTTTTTCAATTCGTGCCGAACACGCATCGACCATTAAATTATATTCCGCTTCATTTTGTTGTATGCTCATCATCGCGCGATTTTTGGCTTCTGACTTCCAGAACTCACGAACTTCTTTTTCTGTTTTTGCAAAAACAAGCGCCTCTATGAATACTTTGACGTATTTGTCTAAGTCTTCAGGTGTTGGAACGTAGTTATCTGCATAGACAATTGGTGGTGGTCCACTTTTTCCTTGCGGCTTAGTGGCGGGTTTTGTCTGTTTAGGTGCAACCTCAGGCGCCTTTTGCTCTGCTTGCGCCGGAGCGGTTTCATCCTTCTCAGGGTCGTCGCCTGTTTCAATCTGGAATAACTTGAACAGAAGGTACTTGTTGGCTCCAGTAATGGCCTTGTAGACGCCCTTGTCGCCAACTTTACCTGACTTTGTCATGTCATTGCCGCAACCAATCGCGGTAATTTTATCCGGCCAAATTTCACCAGAAACATGCGCCAAGGTATATTCTACCGTAACCAATGTGTTCCCGTGAACATCAATCGGGCTGACGTTATTGACTGATGGTATTAACACCAATCCGTTTTCAATCAGCGCCGGACGTAGCGTTTCAAGAAGATTTGCTTCCGATGCGTATTTGTAACCGTGAAATTCATTCTTGGCATTTTTTTGAACGTAACCTGCCGTGGTCATCACTTTGTTCAAGGCAGTAATGATATTTTTCATCGTTTTACCTCACAATTAGCGTTTCACCGCCGTTTGATAATGTTGCGCCGGGAACGTCTTCGCCAGCCTTTAGTGCGTTACCAATCAACGTCTTGCTCGGTGCTTTGGTGATACGCATGAATTTTTCTGGAATCAACGCCTCATCCAAGATTTCCACACCCTGAACTTTTGCGGCAACGCTGACAGTGCCGCTTGGTGCTGTCACTTTCCGCAATTCTGCCATGTCCAACATCCGCTTCAAGAGTTGTCGGATCATCTCAGATTTTGCCTTCAGCCGATCCTCGCGCGTATCTAATCGCGCTCGCGCGTCTTTGAGTCCTAGTATATAACTATTGGTTATATGTAAGTTTATTATTAGTTTATCTACTATGTCTAAGTAATCAGTAGAACCTTCTAGTAAATCCTGTTTAAATTCATCATCAGTCTTAACTTCTGGATTATCTGCTGTAATGCTAGCCAAGAAAGAGGTTATCTCTGCTTCTATGGCTGGCATAGTTACCTTGATTTTCTGTAATTCCTTGTAATCCATCTTTGTCATTTTAGCCCCTTGTCAGATTATTTTGATTTTGATAGATTTGCGTTCAATGCAAAGTTTGTCAACCATGATTAGGCTTGAACCCCCAATCCCTTTGTTAACCCCGAAGGGTAAGGCTATGGCCCATTTCATGATTGATTATGGCTTTGAGCATCATCTTTTTTGGGTTTGTTTCCAAGACGATACGGGAGAATGCTGGACATGGTCCAACGCGCAAATACGGCTTCAAGCGAACCCGTCAGCGGGAAGGTTGTCGGTCAGTCCGATTGGCGAATCGGAACGGGCCACCCCTTGAAAAAGTGGCGTAAGTGGCGGAAAATTAGCCTTGAGAAATTGGCGATGGAGACCGAAATATCAGCTTCTAGCCTGTCCAGAATTGAGAATTATAAACAAACGCCGTTAATTGGTGCGGCGCAAAAAATCATCAAATACAGCCGAAATGCACTAAAACCGGAGGATTTTTTTCATTGATCACCCTGTCCCTACCACTGGCACCATCCGTAAATCGGCTTTGGCGAATCGCGGGTAAGCGCATGATCAAGTCAGCCGAATACAAGGCTTGGCTCGACGAGGCGGGTTGGATGGTCAAGCAACAGACACGGCAGACGATTGATGGGGAATACGCAATTCACATCAAGGCGCAGAGAGTGAATCGGCGCCGAGATTTGGATAATTTATTAAAGGCGACCAGTGATTTATTGGTCAGCATGAAGGTTGTTGAGGACGATTCGCAGTGTGTGGCACTGGCTGCGGAATGGGCAAAAGAAAGCACAGCGCCAATGATTGTAACGCTAATACCAATGGAGCCAAACGATGACAGAGAACACCAAGTCCTACAGTGAGTGGCAAGCCCACTATTTGGCAGTCAAGAAGCGGTTAGGCGGTCTTGGACCGTCTGCGGGTCTAGTGCCGATGCAAGCCGTCAGACCAGCCCCACCGCCCGAGCCAGTGAAGCCCGAGCCGATTAAAATTATGGCGAATCCGAAGCCTCAAGCGCCTGAGATCGTTTGGGATGTTCAAGGTATGCCGAAGAACAACTTTTTTAAGTTGCTCATTGAGGTCGCCAAAAAACACAATGTTGATCCGAATATGATTGTGAACCCGAACCGCAAAAAGGCGATGGTCGTGATTCGACGCGAATTGGTTTATCGCGCTGTTTACGAAGCCGGATACAGCCGTGCGCGTGTAGGGCGTATGCTTCGGCGCGATCACACCACAATTTTGCACGATCTCTATTGTTGGGAGCGCGATCATGGCGCTCGGGCATAAGCTACGCGATTATCAAGAAGACGCGATCCGTAATCTTCGGGCCAGTCTTCGTTCTGGCAAGCGTCGGCCTGTATTACAGATGCCGACAGGAGCCGGAAAGACCGCAACTGCGGGTGCAATTATCAACATGGCGCGTGAAAAGGGACACGGAGTAATTTTCTGTGTCCCCGCAATTTCACTCGTCAATCAGACGGTCGAATCATTTGAGAACGATGGCATCTTTGAAATTGGTGTAATGCAAGCCTATCACGAGCGCACAGATCACACGGCTCCCGTGCAAGTGGCGAGTATTCAAACACTGATGCGCCGCGATGTGCCAGATGTGGGATTGGTGATCGTCGATGAGGCGCATGTTCTCTTCAAATTCTATGGCAAGTGGTTTGTTGAGTTGGCCGAAAAAGGTGTTCCCGTTATCGGTTTGACAGCCACGCCGTGGTCAAGGGGTATGGGTAAACTATACGACGACCTTGTGATCGGTACGACGACACAAGAGTTGATTGATCGGGGCTATTTGTCGAAGTTTAAAGTCTACGCTCCGGCCCATCCCGATTTGACAGGCATCAAGATCGTCAAGGGTGATTATGAAACCAAAGGCCTATCGCGCGTCATGCAAGAAGGCACATTGGTTGCTGACATCGTGTCAACATGGCTAGAGAAGGGCGAGAACAGGCCGACTCTTTGCTTTGGTGTTGACCGAGCGCATGCCAAGAAGTTGCAACAGCAATTTCTTGAAGCGGGTGTGCCGACCGAATACATGGATGCGTTTACTGAAGTTGAGGAGCGTGAAGAAATTGCCGCCAAGTTTGCGTCAGGTGAAATTAAGGTCGTCTGCAATGTTGGCGTCCTTACCACCGGAATTGATTGGGATGTCCGTTGCATTATTCTGGCGCGTCCGACGCGGTCGGAAATCCTCTATACGCAAATCATTGGACGAGGGTTGCGGACGGCAGAAGGCAAGGATCATTGTCTGATTCTTGATCATTCCGACACGACGCTTCGGCTTGGGTTTGTGAGCGATATTCATCACGAAAAATTGGATGACGGTGAGAAAACACGAGGCGTCGTAGAGCGAAAAATAAAGTTGCCGAAGGCTTGCCAGAAGTGCGCGTTCATCAAGCCTGTAGGATCGCGTGAATGTCCGGCTTGCGGATTTGCGGCGCAACCTGTTTCAAAAGTTGAAACACAAAATGGTGAGTTGTACGAGTTATCACCAGATGGCCGCGCAAAAGCAAAAAACTGGACGCGAGAACAAAAGCGCGTTTTTTATTGTGAGTTGCTTGGTCACGCTCGCCTGAAAGGCTACAAAGATGGTTGGGCATATCATGCATACAAGCAGAGAATAGGCGTCGGTCCGGCAGAGAAAGGATTTCCATTACAGCCGACAGCGGCAACATTATCTTGGATTAGACACTTAAACATTGCACGAGCAAAACAACGGGAGAAACAAAATGGACTTCGCAACGGCTCAAACAGCGGCGCAAGGCAAGTGGCATGATATTTTGCGCGGCCTTGGCGTTGACAGTAAATACCTATCTGGCAAGCATGGCCCCTGTCCGGTCTGCGGCGGTAAAGACCGCTTCCGCTTTGATGATAAGCACGGAAAAGGCGGTTGGATTTGCTCGGCGTGTGGCGCGGGAGACGGCTTCTCGCTCGTTAGCAAAATAAAGAATATTTCTCTTGTCGAGGCCAAAGGGGTAGTCGAACCTTTGATACCGAAGGCAACGACAAAACGAATTATCCACGGCGGTGATGAGAAAAAGTGCCGCGAGAGGGCGGAAGAGTTTTGGAGCAATACGGCGCCGTTGACCGATGACGACCCTGTCAAACGGTATTTGACGCAGAGGCTTGGTCAGCCTTTTGATTCATTGTCTATCCGGTCAATTGTAACAAGGCATCCGGCAATCAAGGCTCAAGATTTTTGGGTAATGGCGGCTCTTGTGTCTGATCCAAGCGGCAATCTTGTTTCTGTGCATCGTACTTTTTTAAAAGAAGATGGCAGTAAGGCGGATGAATTAACTCCGTCAAAGATGCTCATGCAAGGCACGATACCTCATGGCTCGGCAATCAGACTTATGAAAGCCGCTAGCCACATGGGCATTGCGGAAGGCATTGAGACCGCTCTGGCGGCAAGCCTGATGACGGGCATTCCGACATGGTCAGTGATCAGTGCGCCGTTTATGAAATCTTGGGAACCGCCAAAAGGCGTAAAAAAATTAACGATTTTTTCAGACAATGATGCCAATTTCACTGGACAGTCGGCGGCCTACGATTTGGCTCGAAGACTTGTGATGAAGGGCGGCATCAAGGTTGATGTCCGCGTTCCGGCAACAGTGGGAGAGGATTGGGCAGATGTCTGGGAAAGAAAGCGGAGTGAGGGAATTTAAGGCGGTCTATGAGGACGAGCATTTGTTTACCGTGTTCTGGTGCGGAAAACAGGTTGCATGGTCGCAGTGGTCGCCTTTGTACAGTCTGTGGCGGGTTCTGATCTGCGAGACAGGCCAGTTGCATCATGTTCAGGAACAGAAAGAAGTTTTTGATATTTGTGCCGCATGGATTGGATTTGATACAGTTGACAAGGTTGAAATAGAGGCGTAAGAAAGACACATCAACGGGGCGATGCCCGAATCAATGGAGGTCAAAATGCTTTCAGTTTACGCTCAAATCGGTCAAGTTTCCCACCAAATTGATCAATTGGAAGTTCAATTCCAAGGCCAATCCGTTTTCGTTAACGGCATCTCGACCGCCGTTTATGGCTTCGACAATGGCGAGTTGGTTTGGGACTTCGACGACATTGGCATCGTGTACGTCACTGACGAAGACGGCAACGATGTAAAATTAACAGCGCAAGAGGAGGCAGAAATTGCCAACATCATCCGTAAAGACCACGCCAAGAACGACCATGTCGATGCCCTCGTGTGGGAAGCCTACGACGAATATTCTTACTGGAACCGTCGCCGCTGATTATGGCGCGGTGATCCGATATGAAACGTGGGGCGATGAATTGGTCGCCCTACGCGAGAGGGCAGACGGTGAGCGGTTTTACCAACTTATCCACAAAAACGGAAATTTTGCATTTTAAGGAGGAAAGTATGGAAACTTTTACAATTCGTATCATTGATCAAAATGGCGCGGTATCTCTTACAGACCGCTCTTTCTCTCAAGTGGTAGCAATGTTGGATGGAGTGAGCAAAGAAAATAGAAACAAATTTTGGGATGGCAAAGAAAGCATAAATGCCAAAGTTGGGAATTTAAAACTTGTTGATATGGAAAAATTAAAAAAGTTATCCACAAGGCGTTGAATGAGTTGACAGGGTTGAAAATAACCTTTAAAGATAAATCATCAACAACGGCGCTACGGCGCAACCAAACGGAGGCCATCATGGCAAAGTCAACAAAGATCAATCATTGGGACGGCTACTCGGTTCAGGAAATCATCGACACTGCCGCCAAGTTGGCCGCAGAAGCGGCTCTCATTGCTGAGAAGTTGGACCAAGCGAAAGACCTCATCCGCGACCTTGGCAAAGACCAAGCGCATATGGGCAATCTTTTTGTTGCGGTTGTCGGCAAGGATAGCATAGGCTTCCGCATCGACCGCAAGCGGATTGAGTCGGAAATGGGCAAGGACTGGGTTGAGGATCACATGGAAGGCTACACGAGCGCCGCTCGCGTGACTTTTGCTCCGGCGCCATCGGTCCAATGATCTTCTGGCTAGCCACATTAAGAAAGAAAGCGGGGGTCAAGCGTCCCCGCGTTAAAACCACCATCATCAGCATCCGACAAATTTTGTCACTGAACCCTGAAATACTGAACGCAATACAAATTGAACGCGGCGCAATGGCCGTGTGGATCAACGAAAGGGATAAAGATCATGCAACAGTATGACATTAACGATTTCGCCTACGCTCGTGAAAGCCGCCTCGGTGAAGGCAGTATCGAGATCGGTATCTATATCGACGAGATTTTGGAGCGTGCGGGTCGTATCCTGATTGGCGTCATTACCCGTCCATCAGGTGGCACAAAGTGGTTCTGGCATGGCGCCAATACGCCTAAGAAGACCTTCAAGACCAAACGAGCGGCATTGGAAGAGGCGGATCGCGTGAGCCGTGAGACTGATGCCTATAAATACTTTGAAAGGCAGATTGACTACCTAGAAACCAAGGACGATTGGAAGTGGGAAAATATTGCCGACAACCATTAAAAAAGTTATCCACAGGGTGGTTGAGGCAGTTGACAGGGTTGAAAGTATGTGAGATAAAGAGGTCATCAACAACGGGCTACGGCCAAACCAACGGAGCAAAACGATGAAGACCTTTGAAATCGGCAAAACCTATTATACCCGCTCGATCTGCGATTATGATTGCATCATCAAGGTGACGGTCGCGTCTCGCACCGCGAAGACCGTCAAAACAACTGACGGCAAATCGTTCCGCATCGCTGTGTGGAGCGACATTGAGCATATCAAGCCTTGGGGTCGTGGCTCAATGATGCCGATTATCGATGCAACCAAGACAATGATCGCGGCTTGAGGGAGGGAATCATGAAAAAATTGATTGAAGCATTTAAAAAAGAGCCGACTTACGAAAACGCTCGCAAAGTCTGGCAATATGACAAGAGTCATCCAATGGCCGCTTGCTTGTTGAGCGATCAGGACATTTCCGTCCTTGATGCCGCTATTCGTATCGCAATCCATGCGCGGTGAGGAGAGGAGAAGGTCATGTTCCGTGTTTTTTCACAAAGGCTTGGACAGGGATTTCTTTATGGTAAAATTTTCCTGATTGGAGAGTTTCACACCGAAACCGAGGCTCGCCTTGCCGCCGTTCGGGGAAATTCAAAAGCATTTACGCCTTTTTATTATTGGGTTGAAAAAAAGGGAGGTTGAAATGTATGGAATCGAAGAAGATCACGCGGATTTTCTTATGAAGGTCCGCACTGCGATTGAAAGCGGTAAAACGCCAGAGGGTGTTGCCAAGGCTGTTCACCGAGTATGCTGCGAGGCATGTAAGCAGTGGGGCATGAACCCGAAGATTGAAACCTTTTGCCGTCAAGAGCGTTTGGGCGTGTGGAAGGTATCGTGGGAATCGGGACCGTATCAGTGGGCAATCGCAGCGAGCCTGTCGCACGATAATCGCGCGGTGTTATGCGAGCCGTATTGGTCGTTTGATCTGGAATGCTCGGTGCCGTGACTTGCGGATCGGTTTGATGAAGCGCACACTCTCTTGGTCGTCCGAATCAGGGGAGTGTGATGGCGAAGGTTAAAAGCAAAGTGAACATTGCGGGTCAGGTCGTGTGGGACGAGAAGGGCGTTTATTTCATGGCCACCAAAGAATTTGGCAAGCGCCCTCTTGGAGAGCAGTGGAACGTCATGAGGGCTACAGAACGGGTCGTGGGGCGCATCGTAATGCGCTTGACTGATGATCTATCGGATTACAACCGGAGCCTCCGTTTTGACCCGTCAGAAGATCAATAAAACGCAGAAGCGCATCGACCGGATTGAAACATTGTTGCGTGAGGCAAAAAGCCTTGTTGAAATGGTGAAACTGGACCTCGCCGATTTAAGGCGCTTGGTCGAAACAACGGAGAAGGAAATGAAAAATGGATGGCTCGTGTGACCCAGAACATGAGTGGGCTTTTTGGCTATTGATGGCACCAGTGCTCGTGATGGCGTGGTTGATGGCAACGGGATTGGCAATGGTGTGGTGGCGTGTGGTTGTTTATCCGAGGATCACAGATGGCAAAATCCGGTAGAAAGTCATTAATTGACCGCGAAATGCAGTATGCGGGTCCGTTTGGAACGGTCATCAGCACCGAAGTTAATCGCGTATTGAGTGAGGCGCCGAAGAAAGACCGCGATATAGCTTTCGTCGCTATGATGCGCGTGATGATGCACATATGGGTCAATATGATGAGGCAATCGGGCCATGATCGCGTGGTTGCTGTCCTCACACTTTTGGAGTCGTGGGGCCACATCGTCGAGATGGACGAAGAAGAGAAACAAGCTATGGGAGGCTTACATTGACTAACGAAGAAGAAATTCAACTTTTCAACCAAGTTGGCGCCGATCTGCACGGCGTGATTTTCAAGAATGCCTACGATGGTGAGGCATTGGATGAGGAAAAGTTTGAGATCACACTGAAATCATTGATGTTTTTTACAATCAAGATGGTGTATGATCAGCAGATACCGTCAGCGACCATGATCGCGTATGTGCGCGGTGTGTATGAGGATTTGAACCGGATCGCCGAGGGGAGGGATGAACGTGCCGAGACCATCGCCACTCTCACCGAACAGTGACAAGGTCGTGATGGCCAGCACATGGGCCAGACGCGAATGGGATCACTACGAAACTGAGGAATGGGTGACGGAGGTGCTATTAAGGCATGAATCCTTCACCAAGGTATGGGAACCCGCAGTAGGCAAGGGTCGCATGGCGAAGGTGTTTAAAAAGCACGGCGTTGATGTGTATGGATCAGACATACTGGATTACGGCTTTGGGTATGAAATTGGCGATTTTCTGCTGATGTGGGGAAACCCTGAGCAGCGGGATATTGTTACAAATCCACCCTTCGCCGAGGACATGGCGGATCAGTTTATTGAGCATGCGCTGATGCTGACGCGCCCTTTTGGCGGCAGGGTGGCAATGCTCCTGAGGCATGAGTTTGACTGTGCAAGTAGCCGCAAGAACATATTCGGCAAGCCGCCATTTGCCTGTAAGATTGTCCTATTACGCAGACCAAGGTGGATAGACGACAGCACCGGATCGCCTCGCCACAATTATGCGTGGTACATATGGGATTGGTCATGGGGCAAAGAGCCGACGATCATCTATGACAAGTGAATGGACAGAAGAGCAAGAAAGTGAATGGATGGAAATCTGGTTGTCAGACATCCGGCAGTTTTTATTGTCTGACGAAGATTGCATGGATAAGTGGATTGCATTCCGGCAAAATCAAAAGAAACTGCGAGCGGAAGGCATCGACACGACCAAACCGCGCCATATGATTAAAATATCGGATTACGTCCTATATTGCTCACCACTTGATCAAGACAAATAAGCCAAAACTGAGGGAGACAGACATGGCTAAACGAGGAAGACCACCAAAAATTGACGGATGGCGTTATACTGACGCTGACGCAGTAAAGACGATTAAGGCATTACAGGCCAAGGTTGCCAAACTGACTGAAGAGCGTGATGAATACCGCCAAATGTGGGAAGGCAAGCTATTGACCAATCAGGAACTGGCTTTAGAGATCATAGAAGCAGAAGACAGGATCAAGGAACTATTGGCTGAAATACGCATGTATGAGCATGAGACATCAACATTACGGCATATCATCATAGATGCGCTGAGAGGGTATGACAGATGACAAATGGACTTATGCTCAAAATGTCAAAAACTAATATAACAATTTTAAATGGAACTGGTAAATCCATAATGGATGACAATATGTTATGTTATAACATTACATTGGCAAGTTTTTGATAAAAATGGGCAAGAAAGCAAAATTACCGGAAGGCAGACCTCCACATGTTCCGACAAAGGATTTGCGGACGATTGTGGAACTATTGGTCGCTTCTGGCGTTTCTAACGCAAATATTGCTCAAAAACTGAAGATTTCGGTCAATACTCTGAAAAAGCATTACGCCGAAGAACTTGAAAACGGTTGGACAAATGGCATTCTCGATGCGTCTCAAGCTATTTTTGACGAGATACGAAGCAAGGACAGCGACAAGCGCCTTGATGCCGCGAAGTTCTTTTTGACGCGCCGTAGCCGTGGATTGTGGTCTGAGGTCAAGCAACATGAGATCAGCGGACCGAATGGATCGGCCATACCGATGTCGGTCGATCTCGACGCGCTTGGCTATGACGAGTTGGAGACATTGGACCAGTTGCTTGCGCCAGCCATAATTGAGGGCGAGATCGTAGATGCAGACGCAGACGCGGAAGATTGATCCTGTCCGCGCCGCTCGCGCCGAGGCGATCAAGCTAAAGTACACGCCTGAGCAACTAATCTACATCAAGCAGAATGCGCCGCGCGTTCTGGCCGAGCGGAGCCTGTACAAGTTTGCCGAACAGGCTTGGCATGTGATTGATCCGGCTCCTTTCGTCGGCGGTGGCTTCGCCATGCAAGCGGTCTGCGACCATCTGGAGGCTTGCGCTGACGGCCACATCAGAAACCTCATTATCAACATTCCGCCGCGATTCTCGAAGTCCACGCTGTGCGGTGTGTTGTTTCCGGCATGGGTGTGGGCGCAGACCGAGAACACGCCGACCAAGGGCAACGGTGTGCAATTGTTGCATGCCTCGTACAGCCAGAACCTAGCCTTACAAGACAGCTTGAAGTGCAGACGGCTCGTTGAATCAGAGTGGTACACCAATCGGTGGGGATCGCGTGTGCAGATCACGAGCGACCAAAACACGAAGAGCCAGTTTGATCTGTCTTCTGGCGGCAGGCGAAACACCGTCTCGGTCGGCGGCTCGACAACGGGTATGGGCGGTAATTACCTGATTGCTGACGATCCGAACAATGCGCGTGAAGCCAACTCAGAAGCGGTTCTGATGTCTACGCTCGAATGGTGGGACATGGCGTGGTCCACCCGTCTCAACGATCCGAAGACAGGCGTGAAGATCGTCATCCAACAGCGCCTGAACGAGCGCGATGTCACTGGCCACATCTTGTCAAAGGACGTCGGCAACTGGACGCATTTGATGTTACCGATGCGCTTTGAACCCGAGCGTCGGATATACACATGCCTCATGCCGCCAGAGAAGACCGAGGATGGCGAAGGCATTTACTGGACCGATCCGCGTCAAGAGGAAGGTCAGTTGCTTTGGCCTGAACGCTTCGGCGAAGCCGAGGTCGATGAGTCGGAGCGGACGCTTGGACCGTATGGAGCCGCAGGCCAACTGCAACAAAGGCCTCAACCCGCTGGCGGCGGTATCATCAAGCGCCTGTGGTGGATGCCGTGGCAGAGAGAAAACTTCCCGACCATGTCTTACAATGTCGGATCGGTCGATCTGGCATACACGGCCAAGAAGGAGAATGACTTCTCGGCCATGACATGTTGGGGCGTATGGCGAGACGATGGAGATGTTACGGGTTATGTATCGCGTGACATTGCTGGCCGGATCATCCGCGAGGTGAAGGCTGAGAAGGACGCCGATGTGCCAAAGATCATGCTGACCAATGCATGGAAGGATCGGCTTGAGTTCCACGATCTGGTCGAGAAGATCATTGCGACGGCGCGTGAGAGCAAACTTGATGCGTTGCTGATTGAGGCTAAGGGACCGGGCATATCAGTGGCGCAAGAGATCAGGCGCATCTGCGGCATGGAAGAGTTTGCCGTCTACGAGGTCAACCCCAAAGACTTGGACAAGGTCGCTCGCATGCATGCGGTCGTGCATCTGTTCGCCGAAGGATTGATCTACGCGCCGACGAAGGTGGACGATCCTGACCTGTTCAGATCATGGGCCGAAATGGTGGTGGCAGAGGTCGAGGCCTTCCCGAAGGGTGTGCATGATGATTTATGTGACACCGTTAGTCAGGCCATCACATGGATGCGTAAACGTGGATTGATTGAACGCGGCGTCGAGCGTTCATTTGAATTGGCAGAGAGCCAACGCTTCACTGGCAATAACCAGTGGACACCGCTATATCCCGCTTGAATTGGTTGACATGATTTGCGATGTTGATTCGGTCAACAACGAAGGAGGTCATGTTGACTTACAAGATAACAAACGAAGTTCCACCGCCAAAGAGCCGGATCAGGACACCGAATTATCCATTTGCTGAAATGGAGATCGGTGACAGTTTTCTTGTTCCGCGCGACCATGTGAAAAGCAAACTGCAACTCAAGCAGTCTTGTTATTACTTCAGTCGCAACTCGGTCGAGCGGATGGGCAAGTTGTTCAAGTTCAGAATAACAGACGAAAAGGGTGGATACCGAGTGTTTCGTGTCCGACCGCGATAACGCATCAACGCATCATGCTGAAAGGGAAGAAGCATGCTAGATAAAACAAAATCAGAAATTGTAACCATCTCCGCACCAAAGATCATGACGGCGGAATTTAAACTAATTGGCACGGCGCCATTTGTTCAGGCTCGCTTTTCGGAGAAAGCCAAGAACCAGATGATGGCAAAGATGGCCGCAGGTAGCACCGCCAAGGGCAAGAAGATCAGAGACGCAAGAGACTTTGATCAAGACTGCCAGAACGCATTGCATATCGGCGTTGACGGCAAGAATGGCGTACCCGCCGGATCATTTCGTAATGCCATGATCTCGGCGTGTCGTTTGGTCGGATACAAGATGACCATTGCCAAGCTGTCGATCTTCGTCGAGGCGGACACGTTTGACCGCGTTGACGGTGTTCCGCTTGTGCATCTCAATGGCACATGGGAACGCATGGACATGCACACACGCAACGCAACTGGCGTTGTGGATATACGCATCCGTCCGATGTGGCGAGAGTGGAATATCAATCTGCGAGTCAAGTATGATGCTGATCAATTCACGTTGTCCGATGTCACCAACTTGCTGATGCGAGCGGGTATGCAAGTCGGCATTGGTGAAGGTCGGCCTGATTCTAAATCATCAAACGGCCTTGGCTTTGGCACGTTCAAGATTGAGGAAGCACGATGATCATTGAAGCCATCAAGGAAGAACTTGAGGCTCTCGTAGTAGACGGCGCACTTGATCCTGAGCGCGTCGTCGAGGCGGCGAGAAATCCCAATTCAAGCATGCATGGTCAGTTTGATTGGGATGATAGTACGGCGGCACACGAGCATCGCCTGTCACAGGCTCGTGCGCTGATCAAGCGGGTGAAGGTCAATGTGATACGCACTGACAACGAGATCGTCAGGGTGTCATCATATATTCGCTCGCCATCAGGGTCGGGGTATGAATCGACGCAAAAAGTCATGGTCAATCAAGCGGATCGGATCACCGTGATGCTGATTACATTGGCAAGTTGCGCGACCATGCTCCGCAATCTGGCGGCGCCTGAAGTTGATGGCATCGTCATTGAGATTGAAAACCTGAAAGCGCAACTTCTCTCGGATAGAGAAGCGGCGGCGTAGCAGGCAAGACAGCGAGTGGCACGGCTCCGATTGGTCGGGAACGGCGTGTCGGGGCGATGCAAGGCAGGCCGCGCAAGGTCTGGCACGGCAACGCACGGTTGGGCAAGGTAAGCATGGCAGGCTTGGAAGAGCATGGTGCGGCGAGTTGTGGTTTGGCACGGTTGAGCAAGGCAGGCAAGACATGGCGAGGTGTTACAAGGCTCGTCGCTGCGTGGTCGGGTTCGGCTCGGCAAGGCAGGCGAGACAGTGTCAGGTAAGGTAAGACGCGGTGAGGCATGGCAGGCACGGCACGACAGCGTCGGGCGGTTCTCGGTCAGGCAAGATTGGCAAGGCAGGCAAGGCGCGTCAGTGTCCGGTTCGGAGCCGTACGGCAGGGATTGGCATGGTGCGGTACAGCAAGGCAGGCAAGGACAGGTGTTGTGTGGCAGGGCGAGGAACAGCGCGACAAGGAGCGGCTGGGCAAGGCGTAGCAATGCAGGCAAGGCGAGGCGCGTACTGGTCTGACGAGTCGCGGCGAGTCGTGGCAAGGCAGGCAAGGCACGACAGCACGAGGCTAGTTTGGGCGAGGTCCGGTAAGGCAGGCTAGGTGAGGAACCGTATGGTTTGGCGTGGCGAGGTTCCGAATGGCAAAGCAGGCATGGCTCGGTGACGCAAGGATTTGCGAGGCCGGGTGGGGCGATGCAGGCAAGGACAGGCATAGCGTGGCAGGGCGAGGAGCGGCTTGGTAAGGCAGGTCTCGCAAGGCGCGTTATGGCGGGGTCTGGCGTGGACGGGTCCGGCGTGGCATGGCAGGCACGGAAGCGCGGGGTCGGGCTGTGCAAGGCAAGGCATGACAAGGCAGAGCAGGCAGACAAAGGTGAAGGGGATTGATATGGTTAACGCATGTCAGGATTCGCGAGCAAACGTATCATGAGCCTTCACCGACACTGCGATCCAGTGACGATGGATCACATCATAGAATTGCGTAAACAGTTGAGGGAAACTGAGCGCCAACGCGACAACGCCGTTGATCGGTGTGTGGCACTTGATAAGTTGGTGTGGGACTTGCGAGACAAATTGTTACAACGCCCTAATGGGGAAACCAATGACGAAGAGCGGAACTGCTAACAAACTATTTGAAGAACTTGAACAAGCCGATGTCTTTGAAGAATGGAAAGACATGCCGGAGTTTGTACAAGAAAAACAAGAACCTTATCAGCAAATCATCGTGCGTTTCCGATGCAAGGAAGACGTAGAAGAATTTGCTCAACTTATTGGTCAACAAATAACACCTAAGACCAAAAGCATATGGCATCCGCGTCTTGCGCGTGGCGTCAATGCAAATAAGGTGTGGGTCGATGAACCCTGATCATCCCGTCTACATTGTGTCCAAAGGACGGTGGCACACACGGCTGACGGCAAAGGCGCTAGCCAAGATGGGTGTTGACTTCAGGATCATCGTTGAAGGCCATGAATACGAGCAATATGCAAGCGTTATAGATGCGCGGCAAATATTGGTTTTGCCTGAAGAGTATCTCAATGCTTATGACACTTGCGATGACTTAGGCCGGACTAAAAGCGTTGGACCGGGTGCGGCTCGCAATTATGCATGGGATCACGCTATATCTATTGGCGCGAAGAGCCATTGGGTTATGGACGATAACCTTGACGCCTTTCACCGCATGAACCGCAACATCAAGGCTGAGTGCGAGACAGGAACTATCTTTTGGATAGCGGAACAGTTTGTTGACCGATACGAGAACGTCGCAATCTCCGGCTTCAATTATTACTCTTTTTGCAAAGCCACCGATCCTGTTCCTCCTTTTAGCCTGAATACACGCATTTATTCATGTCTTTTGATTAGGAACGATATTCCATACAGGTGGCGAGCCAGATACAATGAGGACACTGATTTGTGCTTAAGGGTTCTCAAGGACGGATACTGCACAATCCAGTTCAATGCTTTCCTTCAGGGGAAAGTCACAACACAAAGAATGACAGGCGGCAATACCAAGGAATTTTACAAAGAAGAGGGAACCAAGGCTAAGTCTGAAATGTTAGCCAATCTCCATCCTGATGTTGCTGAAGTAGTATGGAAGTTCAACCGTTGGCATCACCACGTTGATTATCGGCGGTTTAAAATAAACAAACTGATTAGGAAACAAGGTCTTGTCATTCCTGATCGCATCAACGAATACGGCATGAAACTGATAGAGAAAACCCAATGACACAGACGACGAAAGAAATTGCTAACCAAGACATCGTTGAACGACTGCGTAACGACGACGTTGTATGGGGCGTTCGTCCTAGCCTTGCATTTGAAGCCGCCGACGAGATTGAGCGGTTGCGTGGCGCATTAAGAACAATCAATAGCTTTCTTCCAAAGACAAAAGAAATCACTGCCTTCCCGCATTGGGTAGCAATAGCCGGAGATATTGCGGAAGGCGCATTGAATGGAACGTGGCCTGCATATGGTGTGATGCCTGCGCCAGCCAAGGAGAAAGAGTGATGAAACGCCTCGTCATCGCCGCTATGTTGATGGCTACCCCAGCCGCCGCCAAAGACGCGGTTCTATCTTGTTTTTCAACCGACAGCAATGACCATGTTGTCATCGTAGGAAGCAAAGGCGATGTGCGCCTCCAATGGAACGGCGGCAAGTTTGAATATGGCACCGCCGAGATTCTGGATGAGCATTACCTTCTGGTTCAGCAATTTAGTGCTGGGGGAACATTCCGATTGGTGTATGATGTAAACAGCGGCGCGGCTTATGGCGGCACTGTCTTTTACAGCGGCAAGGAAAACAAATCGCCGTTTAGATGTAGGTGGCAATGATGCGTGATGTATGGTTTGTTGGGACGTTCCTAGCCTTTTGGGCTGTCGTAATTCTTGGGTCCATGTATCTCACTGGTACATGGTATCCGTTGTTGATGGCAGTCCCGTTTTGGTTTTTTACCGTTGAGGGAGACAATAAGCCACCCCCGTCTGACGGACAATAAGGTATCATCATACCACATTGCGTTGCAAAACGGCCCCGCCCTATGAATCCGCGCGGTATCATCGCGGTTTACATGAATCAGTATGATTAAGTTCAGATGATCCTCATGGCTAGCGCCTGAGGGGGGATAGTAAGGGGGGAGATTTGGCTTGGCGCAAATAGGCCAGATAACAGAAAAATATTGGTTCAGATTGGAAATGGTACCAGATTGGGTGTACTAATGGTGCCAGATTGTTGGTTTGATCCAAAGGGCCGCTTGTCGTATAGTGCCAGAATTATGAAGAGGGCGACCACATGCCACTAACACCAGGATTAACTCCATCAGTGCGTCTTGAGGACGAACAAACTGCCGCCCCGATTGAGGGGATGGATATACAAGTTGAAATGGTGGAAGACGGCGCCGACCGACCTGACGTTGACATAGACGGTAATATTCTCCGCATTGAGCATCCTGATGGCACAATCAGCGTGTCACTAGACGGCAGACCGATTGAGGAAAATGGACGCAAGAAACAAGAAGGTTGGTTTGCCAATCTGGCTGAAGAAATTGACGAACACGAACGTAGCCGGATTGCTGACGACTTGCTTCGTGGCATCCAGAATGACCTGACAAGCCGCGAAGAATGGATACAGGAACGCGCTCAGGGTCTTAAACTCCTCGGTCTTAAGGTCGAATTGCCCGGCCTTCAGGGTACGCCTGACGGTGCGCCCGTCGAAGGCATGAGCAAAGTTCGTCATCCGCTTCTGTTGGAGGCTGTGCTTCGGTTTCAGGCCAATGCTCGGTCTGAATTGCTACCGACAGACGGCCCCGTAAAGGTTCGTGATGACGCGACAGAAGGCTCGCCTGACCGTGATCAGTTGGCCGACGCTCTTGAAACAGACATGAATTACTATCTGACCGTGACGGATAAGGCTTACTATCCTGATACGGACAAAATGCTGTTCATGCTCGGCTTTGGCGGCACAGCATTCAAGAAAATCTATTTTTGCCCTCTTCGTGGCCGTCCTGTATCCGAGTCAATTGACGCTGACGACCTGATTGTAAACAATTCAGCCACAAGCCTCACGACAGCCCGTCGCGTAACACACCGCATTTACATGCGCCCATCTGTTGTAAAGCGCATGCAGATCATTGGCGCGTATCGTGATGTGATGCTATCGACCGCCAAGGCGCCTGACCTTGATGCCGTGCAAGAAGAAAAGAAGTCACAACAAGGCGTTCAGATGCAGAATGCCAATCCCGAGGATAATGATCGGGAAATTTACGAATGCTACTGCGAATTGGACATCAAAGGCTACGAACACGAGTTAAATGGCGAAAAAACTGGCCTTGAAGTGCCGTATCGCGTCACAATTGACGTATCTAGCCGCCAAATTTTGTCGATTGTCCGCAATTACGACGAAAATTCTGCCGATTTGCCGGAAGCAAAGGTTAATTTTGTCAAATATACCTTCGTACCCGGCCTTGGTTTCTACGATATTGGCCTCCTGAACATCCTTGGTAACACCACAAACGCGGTAACAGCGGCTTGGCGCGAACTTCTTGACGCGGGTATGTACGCCAACTTCCCCGGCTTCCTGTATTCCAAGCAGTCTGGCCGTCAGAACAGCAACATCTTCCGTGTTCCGCCGGGTGGTGGGGCGCAGATCGACACGGGTGGTGGCCCAATTCAGCAAGCCGTCATGCCGTTGCCGTATAAAGAGCCGTCACAAGCCCTCAATGTGCTGACGCAACAGATTGCCGAGTATGGCCAACGCCTTGGCGGCACATCAGAAGTGGCCGTTGGCGAAGGCCGTCAGGATGCTCCGGTCGGCACAACGATGGCTTTGATTGAAAATGCTATCAAAGTACTCAATTCGGTCCACAAACGCCTTCATGCGGCTCAGGCAGAAGAGTTCCAGTTGCTCGCGCAATGTTTCCGCGACAACCCCAATTCATTCTGGGACCACAACAAGAAGCCTTCGACGCCTTGGAACGAGCAAAAGTTTACAGCGGCATTGGAAGACTTCCTTTTGATCCCGCAAGCCGATCCAAATACGTCATCCAACACTCAGCGCATCATGAAAGTGGCCGCTTTGATCCAAATGGCATCCACCGATCCGGCTGGCTTTAACCTTCCTGAAGTGCGTAAAGAGGCTTTGACAGCCATTGGATGGAACAATGCCGAGCGTTTCTTGGCGCCAGCCATGCCGCCTATGCCTAATCCCGTGAATGAGGCGAAAACCTTGGATAGCCAAGCCAAAATGATGGTGGCGCAAGCCAAGATGGCCGAGGTTCAGCATAAGATTCAGGGTGGAGAAGGTCCACAAGGGCCAAATCCGATGGAAATGCAACTTGAGGCCGTAAAAGAACAAAACCGCGCCGCCGAGATTGAGCAAAAGGCGGCTGACGCTGAAATGGATAATTTAAACCGTCAAAGAGATAGGGAGAGCCGCGAACGTCTGGCGGCAGTCAAGCTGGCAGAGCAAGTCATGAAAGACCCCATGCAAGGTATGGCGGTCGTGCGTGACCTCATCTCGCCAAGTATGCTCCAGCGGTTGGAAGCCAACGAGGCACCTGCCGCGCAACCCCAAAGGCTGAATGGCTGATTTCTTACGGGACTACAGCGCCATTGCAACTGCGTTATGCGTCGCTTTGATGCTTCTCACGTTTGCCTACTCAATCTACTGGCTGACTCTGCTATTCCTTGGCAAACTGCACGTTGTGGGGTAAATTGAAGGCCTCGCGTGGGGATTTTTGCGATGGCCGACAATTTGTCTGATGACGCAATCAAACGGGCTGTGCTTGCGGCCCGTAAACCGTCTAATCTTGTTACTGAAGCAGACATAGAACAGCCATCAATAGCAGAGACACTGTATGACATTGGTGCGGCTATTCCTAGCGCAGTGTCTCGGTATGTTTCATCTGTGCCTGAGCGGTTTTCTGCCGCTACAGAGCGCGTCAAGCAAATGTCGCCGTCAGAAATAGCAAGCACAATTGGTTCAACGGCTAAAAGCATGATTGTTGATCCGGCAGTGCAAGCGTTTACTGCGCCCGGTCGTGCTTATCGTGGCGAAATTTCACAAGAGCAAATGCTTCCAGAAGCATTGAATTTTACGGGAATGACCACGCTCGGCGGCATCCCCGCATCTGCCCTTGAACGCTCTGGCGGCATGATGCTTGGCACATCCGGTACACGCATGTTGCCTGAAGCGGCGGCTGTTGAATTGGCAAAGCGCCAACTGTCACCTGTCGGTCTTTATAGCCACGGTGCTGAAGCCGCTATGGCATTGCCACAGTCCACCGGATCAGTTGATCAGATGATTGCCATGCTCCGAAAACAATCGGGTGTGACAGAAGCAGAATTAAAAAATGCAGGACTTCTTACTGAAGAAGGTCGCGTTAATCCCGATTGGTTAGCCAAAGGCAAAATTGGCCGTGAAGACATTGCTTCTCATTTGCAATCGCGTATGCCGCAAGTTGAAGAGACTGTGTTAAAAAACAAATATGATTATCCTTATACGACAGATGATGAATGGAATTCTGCAATTCAAGCCGCAACGGATTCTGGCAATTATAGTGAAGCAATGAGACTTCGCCGTGCTTGGAATGAATCTGAAGGTCTTGGTAAAAAAGGATCACCAAAATATGCTTCATACACTTTACCTGATGGTAAAAACTATCGGGAAGTATTATTGCGTGTGCCAGATAAAACAACAACACATTATCTTGCTCAAAACAAATATGGCGCATCCGGTGGTCCATTCAATACGCAAGAAGAAGCGTTATCCTTTGCTGGAGAGGGTGGTCAAGTTTTGCCTCAAATAAAAAATGAAGGATATAATAAAAAATTATTCAAATCTTCTCATTGGGACGAACCAAACATTCTTGCTCACATCCGCATGGCTGACCGCACCGGACCAAACGGTGAAAAAATATTGCACATAGAAGAAGTGCAATCTGATTGGGGCCAGAAAGGTAAAAAAGAAGGGTTTGCAAACGCAAATGATGAAAAAGAATATTATAACTTTATCAATGATATGCGTGAAAGAGTTAGAAACCAATCTTTTACTGAAACAGTAAATGCTGGTTTAGACCCTGAAAGAGCAAAAAATTTAATTGATAAAATAATGTCAACAATGAAACCGCATGAATTAGCAACATATCTTGGCGAAAACGAAAAATTGCATGATATGTTTGCAAAATATACAAAATCAATAAAAGGTTTGCCATCTGCTCCTTATGTCACATCAACATCTGGATGGACTGACCTTGCTTTGAAGCGCGTTCTTAAAGAAGCGGCAGAAGGTGGCTATGACAAAGTTGTATGGACGCCAGGCGCAGAGCAAGTCAAGCGGTATGATTTAAGTAAATCTTTATCTAAAATTGCATACAATCCAGATACTGGATATTTCCAAGCACTTGATTTGAACGGTAACCCAGCAATTAATCAAAAAATTGAAACTTCAAAACTTCCTGATTTGGTTGGCAAAGAAACTGCTGAGAAACTTTTATCACAGAAACCAAACAATCTTGGGGTTCATCAATTAGAAACATCCGATTTAACAATTGGTGGCGAAGGCATGAAGGAATACTATGACAAAATCCTTCCAAAGCGCCTTCAAGAAATAGTAAAACGGCACGATAAAAATGCTAAAATAGGATCTCATAACGTATGGGATAAGTATGATGTTGTTGATGCAGAGGGTAAGATAATATTTACACATACAAATCCTGAATATGCACAAAATGATGCACATTTTTTGGGTATCGTTAATGATGTATCTGTAAAAAAATCACCAATGGAAATGTTGGGAATTGATATTACTCCTCAAATGCGTGAAAGCATATTGAAGGGGCAAGGCGCTTTTATGAAAGGCGGTCGTGTAGGTTTTGCTGAGGGCGGCGATAGTCTTGTTGATCGCAGTAAATTGCCAGGCGCTACAATAAAGCCCTATGAACCCACATGGAAAGATCGCATTGCCAATTTACTCCTTGGCGGCGAAATGCCATCTGCTGAACGTGAGCGATTTGTTGAAGGGCTTGTTGGTTCCCGTGGTATGGGTTCAACAGGCGTAAGCGTTTCAGATTTTGTTCCTTTGGTTGGTCAAGTTTTACCAACGCAAGAAGCCTTAAAACAAGGTGATTACAAAACAGCGGCCATGACTTCGTTGCCTATGGGAGGCGCTTTAGGCTCGACAATAAAGAACGCAGAAAACGCAGCGATAAGGAAATTATTATATGAAACAGCACAACACGGACCATTCTTCAGGGTCACGCCAACAAAAATTCAAGAAGGTGAACGACTTGCTGGAGAGGCTGGACAAGCAATATGGCCCGACACCCCAGCCGACGTACGAAGAATTGCAGAGTCTAGAGGACACCCTGCATATGGAACTACGAAATATGAATCGGCGACAGGAAAAGAAACGCTCATAATGCCGCCTGAAGAGGAGAACATTCCTCTTCAAGTTGCCAATCAATACGTTGCAAGTTTAGGCCTTTCTCCCGTTAAACAGACTGAAATGCCAAGGTCGTCTTTGGCAAAACAAGGCGCAATTGGTCGCGTTTACACAACGGCTGTTGAAGGATCGCCAGAATATAAAACTGCGGTTTTTGACGCTTATAGCCGCATGATGCCTGAAGTAATTGAGCAATCAGGCGCAAAAAATTACGACGAACTTCTGGCGGCAGCGTATCGCCAAATGGCCAAAGAAACATCAGATCAATTTGACGCCTTACCTCTTAATTATTCTTTTCACAGGGCCGGAGAAGGTGACTACGCAAATAGCGGTCAAATGGTCGCCGACGTTCACGGTAATAAACATCTGTTTGTCTATCAAGGTGGAGACAAGCATGATTTCTTGCACAATGTAGACCCTCAAACAGGTCTCAACGAAAATGAAAAGTTTCGCGCTGTTCACGACGCATTTGGTCATGCTTTATTGGGCAATACATTTGGTCCTCAAGGGGAAGAACGCGCTTGGGGCGTACACTCGCAAATGTATAGCCCTCTTGCTCGTCTTGCGATGACATCTGAAACGCGCGGACAAAATAGTTGGGTTAATTACACGCCTGCAAATGTGGAAGTTTGGGAAAAATTACATCAAATTGATAGCCGTATGGCTGATTTGAGAAGACGCGGTGACCACGCGGCTATGGATGAATTAAAGCAAGCAAGAAAAGATATTATGTCTGAGTGGACATATGCTCCAAATAAAGCTGTTCTTATGCCGCCAGAGTTTCTTAGTACCGAATACACTGGTGAAATGCCAAATTATATTCAATCTTTAATGCGTCCTGATCCGTCAACGACGTTTGCTTCTCCGGCTACGCATTATAGTTTTGACCCAAGTCTTCAGATTACTGACCCTGCGCGTTATGGAACAAACAAAAAAGTACTTGGTCAAGAGCGCGGAAGATTAGAAAGCGACATAAAGCCAAGAACATATTTTTATCTTGGTGAACCGGGAGCAGTTACACCCGAGCCAAATGTTGGAACGTCTCGCTATCGCGCAGAAATAGGCAATCTGTACAATCAAGCAGAAGACCCTATTAAACTTGCTCGCATGACAAGAATATTAAACACAAATTCTCCTCTTGGAACATTTAACCCCGGCGTTACTGAAACAGCAACAGCCGCAAATGATTTGGACAGGTTGTTGAAAATGTATGGCTATTCAGGTCTCGCAGATACATCATCAGGATACCCAACTGCTTATGTATTTAATCCTGTTCCTGTTCAGAGATACGCAGACGGCGGACGCGCTGAATATGCGTCGAAGGGCGCAGTTAAAGAAGACGATGAAATTAGATCAGCATTAGACATTGCTCGTCAAATAGAAGACCCCGCCAATCGTATTGAAGCGGACATTCGTGCGTTAACTCAAAACCTTTCAGGATTAGACATAGCATCCGCGTTCCCAGCATTTAGCACGGGTTTGCCACAACGACCTCAAGTTGGCGGCGCGGGGCTTATTCCATCGCGGCCAGCAAACATTCCAGAACAAATTACTGTTTTGCGTCCGACTGTCGATAATCCGCAGCGCATGGCGTATCCTTTAATTTATGAAAATCCAAAAACAATTGCTGCAAAGGCAGCCGCAAATGTCGCTCCAGAAGACGAGGCGTTGAAGCGTTTATTTGGAGTTACTCGTGATGATCTTTACCAAATGAGCAAAGGTCGCATGGGGACTGCGGTTCCAGATATTAATCTTGGCAAAGGTAAAACACCTGAGCCTGTTGAATCAATTATGAACCAGCGCAATGCTCAACGTCTAATTGATACACTAGCAGAAGCCGAAAAGTATCCTCATCTCACAAGAGGTATGGATGCTTGGTATACTTCTGATCCAATGTATCAACGGCTTGTTCAATTAGTTGGAAAAGAAGCAGCAGATAGAAGATTTTCGCAAATCAACACAAGAACAGGAATGATGTCGCCGGGTTCAGACGTTGATACTGAAATTAATCGCGGTTTTGCTGCGGATTATATGATTTCACAGGGACGTTTTCCTGAATTTCAAAAATTTGGCGGCATGAGTTTAGAAGGCAGACCAAAAGACTTTCCAAAAGAAATTGAAAGGGTTTTAGGTCACCCATATCATTCAACATCTCATGTGGGTCCGCTTTCAAAATACATTCAATCCGGTGAAGTAGATATGACTTCGCCAAAAGTTCCCTTGTATATACAATCATCAAATGTTCCTGAACTTGGCCAGCAAACACGTTGGCCTGTTCCCGATGCTCATTTCACACGAGCGAGTGCATTGGCAGACACAAGGACAGCATCTGATTTCAAACCGTCAATGAAAATGTCCGAGTATCGTCCATTTGGTGAGTGGTATTATCAAAATGTTGCCCAGCCCCTTGGGTTAGAAGGCGTTCCCGCGCAGGGTCGTCAGTGGGGAACATTTGCACATGCAACGGGTGTAAAAACACCAATTGGTGCGCCAAAATTAGAACTTATTGCAAAACATATGATGGATGCGGCGCGGTATCACGATATAGAGCCTGAAGTGATGCGTGATCTAATTTTAATGGGCGAAAAATACGAAAGAGGGGGCCGCACTATGGGCAACAATGCAATAGACAACGCAATCCGTGTTGCTCGGTTATCCGATGACAAGATTGATATGCCGAAATCTTTAAAAGAACTTCAAAATTGGAAAAAAACGCATCCGTCAAAAGGATCAATGGATAAAGCATTTTCTGCCCGTGCTTTTGGTTTTGAAGGAGCGCCTTCGGTAGCAATGCCTGCTAACATTGATGAACTATTAGCCTATCTTCGCGGTCAACGCGCTTCTGGCGGCAGAGCGGCGTTTGGATTTGGTGGCGACTCCGATGCCGCTGAAGGTTCATCATATACTGAAAACATCAGAAATGATTATACGCCTAGTTTCCGTGAAGCAGAAACACAGTCCATGAACGATTTGGAAAGGGCATATAACACAGGCGAAATATCACGACCGACTGAGCGTGATTCAACATATATTGGACAAACCAATCGTGGCTTGCCAGAGGATTACACGCCAGCAGTAGACGTTGGACCGTATAGTTTTGGCAATACTGGTGTTACTTACGATGCCGGAACATCTAATCCTCCGACAAACATCCGTGAATATACGCGCCAACGTCTAGAAACAACGCCTGATGATCTTTATCAGGCGGCGTCAAATCCAAGTTTGTATTACGGCATGGGCTATCCTAGCACGGTAGGAATACAACCTACACGAGCGGGTGCCGCTGGATTGCTTGGTACATTATATGGCGAAAGCGAGTATGATCCGACCGCAATTAATTCTGAATCTGGCGCCGTTGGTATGGCTCAATATCTTGGTTCAAGAAAAGAAGATTTCTTGAGAGCAATGGGTATTGATACTCGGCGTCCTACAGATGCAGAATTGAAAGACAAATTGGCCGACACACAAACCCGTCAGATGGGCTATATCATCAATGAAATGTTGAAAGAGCCATCGTATGAATTGTCAGAAAAACAATATCTTACGGGAACAAATCCTGAAAAAGTTGCAGGTGTAATAACCAAAAACTTTGAAAGACCTTCAGAGCAAGAAATTATTGATTCTGCCGCCCGTCGAGCCGCCGAAGCCTTGTCAATTTATTCAGGCGAGCCGCCGACATTGTCTGATACATTCACAGGATCACCTGCCGCAAATGCAACAGGGAAAAGTGGGTTCAATGCTCCAGCCGAAGGCACTATTGCACAAGCTAAAGCCGCAGCAACACAGCCAAGTGTTCTCGACAAATTGTTTGGAACAAATGAAGACAGAATTGCCGGATTAGAAGCAAACAATAGATACTATGGCGGCGATAGAGATGCTGTTGCTGCTGCATTGGGTGTTGATCCAGATCAATTAAAAGCAAGAATTGTAATGGATCGCGGTCAGCAAGCAGTAGATTACTACACAAAAGATTTGAGTGATGTGCTGAAAGAAGCAACATCTGATTTGTTTGGAAGAACGCCTTCAACAAACTATAATCTTACTCGTGATGTAAATTATAATGCGCCAACAGGATATGGTCCTTATGGCGATATGACACGAGAAGAATATCGTGAAATGTATGGCGGTAAAGATAGTTCGGCAATTAATGCGGCGCTTCAAGCGGCTCAGACCACGACTGCACAACCAGCGGCGGCAACTGCGCCTTATCTTACCGAATTGTCGAAGAGCAATTTGGCATTGCCCAATACGGAAGGCATGACGGCTCAACAATGGGCTGACACATATGCTGGCGGCGATCTGTCTAAGGTTCACGCTCGCATCGTCTATCGCCAAGGGGCGCCAAGGCTTGAGTATTACATGGTTTAATAAATGAGAATTGTCCAAATCCCATAAATAGGATAATGTGCATCACCTCGCGTCAGGAGCCTTAGCCAATGTCAGCACTAGCCAAATCGTCCCGTAAAGCCATGCAAGAGAAGGCCAAGCGCCTTGCCTCCGCAGACCCTCATCAGAAGGTTGATTCGTCCACTTGGTCTCCCGCAGAGCCATTGGATGCCGACGTAAAGACGGGCGCTCGCCCTCTCGTCAAACGGCTTTATAAGTCTGGCGGCAAAGTGCATGGTATGGTCGCTAAGAAACGCGCCGACCGTACAGCCCGTAAATCCGGTGGCCGTACAGGCGAAGCGGCTGACCGTTCCAAGCGTTACCTGACACCTGACAATTTGATCAACCGCGATGTTCGTATGGCTAACGAAGCGCGTGAAGGCAAAAAGCACATTGGCGCATTTAAGAAGGGTGGCCGCACAAAGCATGCTGACGGCATGGCGGCTGACGGCGATGTGATTGGCGATATGATCCGCAAGGAAATGGGCCGCTCGACCTATACGCCTCCGGCTGATCTTGAGACGCCTGCCCGTCCGACCCGTCGCTCCGCTGATTCAATTCTTGAAAGCGGAAAAGCGTATCAGCAAATGATTGAAGACGAGTTGGCTCGTCGTGCGGCGGCGGCTGCGGCGGCAAAAGCCAAGGCTCGCAAAATTTATGAGACCACAGGCGGCATGGGTGGCATGGGCCTGAAGAAGGGCGGCAAGGTTTCGGAAATGGAGTGGGAACACTCAAAGAAAGACCTCGCCGAAGACAAGAAATTGGCCAAGAAGCACGGCATGTCCCTTGAGAAGTGGGAAAAGTCGGCCTTGGATAAGAAGCACGATAAACAACAATCGACCAAAGGCCTCTGCTATGGCGGCAAAGCCAAGAAAGCAGGCGGTGGCATGCTTGAAGCAAGCAAGAAAGCCATGCTGGTCGCCGCCGACCCGCACATGAAAGGCGCCAAGAAGATGACGCCTGAACCTGTTCAAAAGCCAGAAGATCAAAAGAAGGCAAAGGGCGGTTCTGTGTTCTCAGGAAACAGCACGACTAAGGTGCCGGGCGTTGTCGGCGGTCGGAAGGCTCATAAGAAGGGCGGTAAGACCAAGGGTAAGACACACATCAATATCAATGTGATGCCGCAATCAGCGGCTCCGATGCCCATGCCAATGGGTGGTCCTATGATGCCTCCTCCGCGTCCTCCGATGGCGCCTCCTATGGCTCCTCCGGCTGGTGGACCTCCGATGGGCGCCCCTCCGATGGGTGGTGGCGGACCTCAAATTCCTCCGGCCTTTCTTGGCGGTGGTGCAGGCGGTCCTCCTCGTCCAATGATGCGTAAGTCTGGTGGTCGCACGACACATGTTATTAAGCATGCCGCTGGTGGCGGATTGGGTCGCCTAGAAAAAATTAAGGCTTACGGCGAACCTCAAAAAGGCTTAAAGTAATACTATCCCTTAGGGGTAGTTCCTCCCGACTTAGGGCCGAGGCTAAACACCTCGGCCTTTTTTTATGCGGTGAATATGCACTCATTGCAAATTTTGCCCATCTATTTTGTGTCATATGCAAAGAATGGCACAGACATACGCCGACAGATACATGCAAATTCTTGCGAACCTCATTGAACAAGCAATTGAGGAAGAGAAAGAATTTATTGTCCAATACCCCATTACTGAGACAGCCCCACACAATCATCGCGTCGGTATTGTTACCGGATTGAGGAAATGTCTCAGTCTTATGGAAGAGGCAGAGTCTGTGCTGTTGGGCAAAGAAGGGAGATAAAATTGCCTTACATGAGAATGAAACACGCCATTGATCCGGCAAAGCAGATCATGGCCGAATTGGGTGATTTGTCAGACATTGGCATTTTCCGAAATCGTGTTTTGGTGGCGATTTACATTCGCCCGACACAAACTGCTAGCGGCATTCATCTGTCGGACAAAACAACCGACGAAGATAAGCATCAAGGCAAAGTCGGCCTTGTAATTAAGATGGGTCCGCAGGCTTTTATTGATCCTGAGAATAAGTGGTTTGACGGACAAGCCTTAAAGGTCGGCGATTGGTGCTATTTCCGACCCGCTGAAAGTTGGGCAATCAACATTCACGGCGTTGAATGCCGAATGATTGAAGACATTGACATACGCGGCCAACTTAAATTCCCAGATGCCGTGTGGTGAGGATAAATCATGGAAAATAAAGACGAAAAACAGCCTGAACTTGATCTTGAAGACAAGATTGAGGTGGCCGAAGAAGATGCGCCGCCAGTAATTGAGAAAAAAGCGGAAGCAAAGCCGAATCAGGATGAAATTACGCCTGATCAGGGCATTGAGGCGCTTAAAAAACGCCTTGAAGATGAGAAAAGAGCGCGTGAAGAAGCTGAAAGACGGGCATATGAGGCCCAACAACAGGCTCAACGGGCGCAAAGAGACGTTCAAGATGGTGATTATCAACTTATTTTGAGCGCGATTGACGCCACGAAGCGCAATGCGGACATATTGAAGAACGGATATGCCGAAGCATTGGCTACTGGTGATTATCGTAGGGCGGCAGACTTCCAAGAAGCCATTGCTCTTAACTCAAACAAGCTGTCTACGCTTGAAAATGGCAAATCTGCCCTTGAAACAAGGTTGAAACAACCCGTTCAACCTGTGCAACAGAACGATCCCGTCGAGGCTTTTGCATCTCAATTGACGCCAAGGTCGGCGGCTTGGGTCAGGTCCAATCCTGATGTGGTCAAAAACCGATATGAAGACATGGTCAAGGCGCACAGCCATGCAATCGGCGAAGGATTTGTTCCTGATTCGGATGCTTATTTTGAGCATGTTGAGCGTCGTCTTGGTATTCGTAAGGCGGCAGAGCCTGAAATGGCCGAAGAGGATGTCGTATCGGTAGCGGCGGCGCCTGTTCAAAAGCGCACAAGCAGTCCGCCAGTGGCTCCAACAAGCCGCGTAGCATCAAATTCGTCAGGTCGTCCTAATGTTGTCCGCCTAACAGCGGAGCAAAAGGAAATGGCATCCATGATGGGTATGTCGCCTGAAGATTACGCAAAAAACATGGTCGCGTTGAAGCGCGAAGGCAAGTTAAACTAAGGATTTGAACATGTCAGAAGATAGAGAATATCAAATTAGCAAGGCTTCGGCTCGTAAAGAAGCGGCTCCTTTGGCGACAAAGTCAGAAGACCCTCGTGATCGCGCCGCTCGTCGTGCAGCCGAGATTAAAGCCAATCGTGGTGACGTTGATCTAGACAGCATTGACGAGTTTTACATTGATCCGGCCATCATTCCAGATGGTTGGTCATATGAATGGAAGCGTCACACGTTGCTCGGTCGAGAAGACCCTTCTTATCAGGTTTCATTGGCTCGCGCGGGTTGGGAAGCAGTACCTGCAAGCCGTCATCCAGAGATGATGCCTGTCGGAACAAAAATGGCTCTCATTGAAAGAAAGGGCATGATTCTCATGGAGCGTCCGTTGTCGTTGACAAATGAGGCTCGTGATGTAGAATTGCGCCGAGCGAGGATGCAAGTACGCGCAAAAGAAGCGCAACTTGGTTCCACGCCTGATGGGACGATGACCCGTGATCATGCTCGGGTTAAGCCCAATGTGAAGAAGTCATTTGAACCAATGCCAATCCCAGAGGATTGAGGTTCGGCTTCTAAACTCGCCCTCGGGGAGGCGGGTTCACAATTGTCTGGGTTGACAGTGCTTGGCGCATAGCAACCTTCTCGCAAAATGGAGAACAACCGTCATGGCGAATACTTTCGCGCCTTTCGGATTCCAGCAGGCGAGTGGGAACGGCTCGGCTCCTACCTATGAGCAAACGACCCGTCTCATCGCCAGCAATTACACGACGCCGATTTATTTCGGCGATCCTGTATATCCGCTTTCCACTGGCTATATCGCTGGTTCGTCGGTAACGCCCGGCACACAGGCATATGGCATTGCAGGCATCTTTGTTGGCTGCACATACCTTTCAACCTCGCAGAAGCGTACTGTCTGGTCAAACTATTGGCCGGGTTCGGATGCTGCTGCCGATGTGACTGCTTACATCGTCAATGATCCGAATGCGATCTTCCGCGTTCAGGTCTCCGGTACGCAGATCACGGTTGCCGATGTCGGCGCAAACGTACAGTTTGCATATGGCACGGGCAACTCGGCTTCGGGCATTTCGGGCGCATACGTCACTGTCGCTTCGGCTGATGTGACAGCAACGCTTCCATTCCGCGTAACAGGTCTCGTTACTGCACCTCCGGGCGCAAACGGCACCGACGCAGCATCTGCCAACAACATTGTTCTCGTGGCGTTCAACAACGTCTCCACGAAGCAATTAACTGGCGTCTAAGAGGAGTAAGGACCAATGGCTGTTAATCTTAGTGCCATCAAAGACCTTCTCCTCCCCGGACTTCGCGGAGTTGAAGGCAAGTACGAGATGATCCCATCTCAGTACGACAAAATCTTCACCAAGCATGAGTCGCGCATGGCTCTGGAACGCACCGCTGAAATGCGTTTCCTCGGTCTTGCACAACTCAAGACAGAAGGTGGCCAGACACAGTTTGATAACGGTGCTGGCGAGCGTTACGTCTATAACCAAGAACACACCGAAATCGGTCTTGGTTATGCAATCACCCGTAAGGCGATTGACGATAACCTCTACAAGACACAGTTTATGCCGTCTAACCTCGGTCTCATTGAATCATTTCAACAGACCAAAGAAATTTACGGCGCAAACATTCTTAACACGGCAACAACCTACAACGCAGCAGTTGGTGGTGACGGCGTAGCACTTTGCGCCACGAACCATCCGATTGATGGCGGCACGGTTGCTAACACGTTCTCAACTCAACTCGATCTCAACGAAGCCTCGTTGCTTACTGCAATGATTGCAGTTCGTACGAACTTCAAAGATCAAGCTGGCTTGAAAGTGTTTGCTCGCGCTCGCAAGTTGGTTGTTCCGCCGCAGTTGGAACCTGTTGCAATTCGTCTCACGAAGACTGAATTGCGTCCAGGCACAGCAGATAATGATGTCAACGCGATCATCAGCACTGCTGGCGGCTTGCCGGAAGGTTATATCGTCAATGACTTCTTGACCTCGCAGTATGCTTGGTTCTTGCTTACAAACATTGATGGTCTCTCCTACATGGAGCGCGTGGCCTTCGAAACAGACATGCAAGTCGATTTCGTGACAGACAACTTGCTTGTTAAAGGCTACGAGCGTTACTCGTTCGGTTACTATAACTGGCGTTCGATCTTCGGTTCGTTCCCCACTTCGTAAGGAGTTATCCAGATGGGTAGCACAGTATTTACTGGCCCGATTCTGGCGGGGAATGTCCTTAACTCAGACGGCAGCGGCAATCTCGCCGCTGTCGGCGGGTCAAATGGAACCCAGAATGTTGGCTTTGTGGAAATGGCTCAAGCGGCCCCTATCACACAGTCAGCGACAGCAGCGGCGACGGGGATTGTTATTCCCGCGCAAAGTCTCATCATCAGTATTGACGTTTTCGTAACTACTGGTTGGGCGGCTACAACTACACTTGGTATCGGTACATCAACCGCAGCTAATGAGTTGGCTACTGGTCTTACTGCCGCAAATCTTGTTCAGGGCAAGTATACTGTTCCTGTCACAAGTCTTGTTGCAGCATGGCTTAATTCATCCAACACATCAGATGTGATGATTTACGTTAAGTCCAGTTCCGGCACGGCAGGCGTTGGAACTCTTGTTGTAAGATACATTCAAGGGTTCAATGGCTTTACCAATGGCCAATACACCTAATAGGAGCCTCACATGAAGGGCAAAATGCACGACCATAAGCACCCCCGTGCGGCACACGCAAAGGGTGGCAAGGCCGATAACCCGACGACGGGTGATTGGGCGCACGATGAAGCACCGTCAGAAGTTTATGCTGGCGCTGGTTCAAATGTCGTTAAGGAAGCAAAAGAAAAGAAAGCGGGTGGCCGCACCAAGCGTAAGCATGGTGGTCACGCGATGGGTAAAGTCCACGGTGCAGCCGCCAAGAAGCGCGGTGATCGTGCCGCTCGCAAGTCGGGCGGACGCGCTGGTTCGGATCGTAACCCACTTTCTTCTGCGGCATCGGGTAAGGAGCCAGCGACCCACAAGTCGTATGAGCCTATCCGCACCTAATGGTTACGCGGGGGCTTCGGCCCCCGCTTTCCTTATCGGAGGCTTGAATGACGGCAGCATGGACGCGCAAAGAAGGTAAATCGCCTTCTGGCGGCTTAAACGAGCGTGGTCGTCAGTCTGCAAAGGCTGAAGGTCATAACCTCAAAGCACCGACAAAAGACAAAGACAATCCTCGTCACAAGTCATTCTGTGAGCGGATGACCGGGATGAAGCGCAAGTTGACGGGTTCCGCAAAGGCGGCAGACCCAAATAGCCGGATTAATAAATCACTACGCAAGTGGGGATGTTAATGGCGGCAAAAGCACAAAATGCAGGCTTGTGGGGTCGCGCTAAGGCTGCGGCTCGCGCAAAGTTTGACGTTTATCCGTCAGCGTACGCAAATGCGTACGCATCAAAGTGGTATAAATCACATGGCGGCAAGTGGTCAGGTGATGATAACCGCGTGAACAAAGCATCAGGTGGCGGACTTGGTAAGTGGTTTGGCGAAGAGTGGAAAGACATCAAAACAGGTGAGGCTTGTGGCCGATCTGGTGGCGAAAAAGAAAATCGTCCTTATCCAGCATGTCGCCCCGCAAAAGCCGCTTCTGTAATGACAAAATCTGAAAAACAAAGTATGTCTAAAGCGAAGACGGGGCCAGAGCGCAAATCTTGGCCTGTGTCACCTTCAGGCGCAAAGAAAGGCAAATAAAATGGCTCTGCCGATTGTTTCTTATACTGTTACAGGGGCCGGAACTTCGGCGGTAATTGGCCTTGATAACTTTGCCAATCCTTTCAATGTTGGAATTGGTGTAGATATTAGCGCAACTGCGGCCTACACAGTTGAATTTACCTTTGATGATGTATCGTCTGACAGCTTCACAGCAGGCTCGGCAACTTGGTTTACTGATACGGGGTTTGGAAGCGCAACCGCTGATAAGGCCATTTCATTTACTATTCCTTGCCGTGGCGTTCGTTTGAATGTTTCAGCTAGCACAGGAACAGCGACTATCTACGTTCAGCAAGCTGGCCTTCGTTAATCGGAGATAAGAATGCGTCCAATTACAGTAACTGTTTCAGACGCATCAGCAGGCGTAAAGTATTCTCGTCTTGTTCGTCTTGATGAGTGGGCGCCGGGTCAAGTTGGCGTTCAACTTACTGTTTCTGGAACAGTTAATTACACTCTTCAACAATCAATGGACGACCCTAATTCTCCATTTAGTCCGGTTTCCGAAGCAAGCATGACTTGGGTCAATTGTGCTGACTCGCAAGTTGTTGGCTCTACACAAACAAAGCAAACAAATTATCAATTTGTTCCTCTTTTTTGTCGTGTAGTTTTAAACAGCGGATCGGGTTCCGTTACAGCAACATTTGTACAAGCAAGTGTGGTTCCAAAATGAGCGGCCTTAGCATTGCAGGTTCTGGTCTTACGCTTGTTGACCCCGGCGGTGGGGGCGGAGCAATCAGTTCATATCAGGGCTATTACGGATCGTTTTATTCAAGCACAAACCAATCAGACGGCGTTAACACGCCGACATTGATGTATTGCGAGAATACGGCGGGCTCTGCTGGCGTCACTATGGAACTTGGGTCAAGCGGCAAAAAAAGTCGAATGACTTTTGCCAATGCTGGCGTTTATAACATCCAATTTTCAGCGCAATTGCACAATAATGGTGGCGGTGGAGCAGGCAATACAGTCAATATTTGGTTTCGTTTAAACGAAACAGATATTCCTGATTCCGATACAAAAATGGCAGTGCCAACAAATGCTCCATATCTTGTCGCGGCGTGGAATTTCATCGTCAATGTAAACGCTCTTCAATATGTTGAAATGGTTTTTATGACAGACAATGCAAATATTGGTTTTGATGCTGCTGTAGCTGGCGCAAACAATCCCGCTATTCCGTCTATCATTATGACTGCTCAACAGATCAGGTAAAAAAATGACTACAAGCGGAACATATGCTTACAACCCCTCTCTTGGCGAATTGACGCTTTATGCCTTCAATATGGCTGGCGTGAAGAACACAGCGATTGCTCAAGAGCATATGTTTTCCGCTCGCACGGCAACCAATCTGATGTTTTCAAGTTGGGCAAATAAGGGCGTAAATCTCTGGAAAGTGGAACTTGTCACAATCAACCTTCAAACCGGAGTATCAACTTACGCCGCTGGCTCTGACGGTGCTGGAAACCCAGATGCGGCTGATGCTAATCGGACTGTCATGGTATTGGATGCTTATGTGACCACCACTTCTGGTGGGCAAAACATCGACCGAATCATTTTGCCAGTGTCGCGCACAGAATACGCCTCTTATCCAAATAAAGACCAACAAGGCTTTCCGACCATTTACTGGTTTGACCGCCTGATCAGCCCGACAATTACGATCTGGCCCGTTCCAAATGTATCTACGGGGCCATCGACATTGTCTTATTATCGCGTCATTCAAATCCAAGACGGGAATTTAACAAATGGACAAACTTTGGACATACCTTACCGCTGGTTGGATGCGTTTGCGACGGGCCTTGCGTTCCGTCTGGCAACGCTCTGGAATCAGCAAATGGCTCCAGCGTTGAAGCCTATGGCCGACGAGGCGTATAATATTGCGGCACAGCAAGACACGGAATATGTTTCCATGTATATTTCGCCGCAGATTTCGGGCTATTACCGCTAATGATAGGAGAGCAAAATGGGTTATGCGTCGCTCTCCGGTCGCGCAAGGACCAGTAGCCGCAGTCCACGCGCCTTTGGCGTCTGTGACAGGTGCGGGATTTGGTACAATCACTATCAATTGAAGTGGCAATTTGATTGGGGCGGTGCAAGCCTGATCAACAAGCGCATCCTTGTATGCGACACTTGCTATGACACGCCTCAAAATCAATTACGCGCCATCATTTTGCCTGCCGATCCCGTTCCCGTAGTCAATCCGCGCACCGAAGCCTATGAGTTTGACGAGATAAACACTCGTGTCGTTTCTCAAGCGCCGACGATTGACCCTACAACGGGCCTTCCGATACCCGGTTTGGCGCCTGTTTTGCAGACGCAAAATGGACTGAACAATACAACGCAACCAATTGGTCCGCCTGTTGGATTGGACGCGAATGCCGTCATGCCGCTTCAAGAAGGCATCATTTATGGTGTCAAGTTGCCTGTAATTTCACTCAATTCTAACGGCACAACCATCATTACGGCGACTTGTTCGGCGGCTCATAATCTCGCCACGAATGATCAAGTGGCTGTTGAGGGTATTACTGCTAGCCAAGCGGCGGGTTTTTACAGCATTACGGTCACCACAGCGACCGCATTTACTTATGAAATAGCCAAACCTTTGGCGGCGCAGAGTCTTCTGACCGCGACAACTCGCGTAATTACTGCTATTGTCGGCTTGCCTTACGGTTATACGCAAATTCCGCAAGTGGGAACATAATATGGCCAATACGACGATCCCAAATTTACCAGCCGCCATCAGCCTGACGGGGTCTGAGCAGATTGAGATCGTCCAATCTGGCACCTCGGTCAGAACGACGACGCAAGCTATTGCCGACCTTAGCACCGCGCCAACGTCGGTGACTAATATTGCCACTTCTTTGCCGATTACTGGTGGCCCAATTACGTCAACCGGAACAATTGGCTTGCAGTCGCAAGGCGTGACCAATTCGTACCTTGCTCCGATGGCCTCAAATACCATTAAGGGCAACAATACAGTTAGCGCCGTTTCACCACTTGATCTTACGACTGCCGAAGTCATGACTATGCTCGGCGCGGCGCCGCTTGATTCTCCAGTATTTACTGGAGTGCCACAGGCTCCAACGCCATCAACAAGTGATAATTCTCAGAAGATTGCCACTACAGCGTTTGTCAAAGCGCAATCTTATGGAATTGGAACCGTCACATCTGTGGCCACAGGGACAGGTTTGACAGGCGGACCAATTACAGTTGCTGGCACCATTTCAATTGCCAATACGGGCGTGACAGGTGGCTCTTACGGTTCGTCGTCCAGTGTTCCTGTTTTGACTATTAATAACCAAGGTCAAATTACAGCGGCAACCAATACATCCATAAGCATTCCAGCAGGCCAAGTTACTGGACTTGGTACGATGGCCACTCAAGATGCCAATTCTGTAGCAATTACAGGTGGCGCCATTAATGGCACTACTATCGGCGCAGTAACGCCTGCGGCGGGGTCATTTACAAATTTAACAGCTACGGGATCGTCATCTCTTAGCACTGTCTCTTCGGGAACTTGGCAAGGTTCCATTATTGGCATTTCTTATGGTGGAACTGGCGCGTCATCTGCGTCTTCTGCACGTTCTAATCTTGGAGCGGCGGCATCCGGTGCAAATAGTGATATTACAAGTATCACCGGATTAACAACGCCTCTTTCGGCAACTCAAGGCGGAACGGGTCTCAACTCTTATACGACCGGAGACCTTCTTTATGCTAATACTTCGTCAACCTTAGCGCGATTAAATGACATTGTTGTAGGGAATGCGCTTATTTCAGGTGGCGTTGGTGTCGCTCCTTCATGGGGCAAAATCGGCCTCACCACTCATGTCAGTGGCACCCTTCCTGTTTCTTCAGGCGGCACGGGCGCAACAACGCTTACAGGCTTTGTAAAGGGCAACGGAACATCTGCTTTCACCGCGCAAGCAACAATAGGCAATTCTGATCTAACCAATTCGTCAATTACGATTGGTTCAACAGCCATTTCTCTTGGCGGCACAGCGACAACCATTTCTGGTTTGACGACGCTTACATTGACGCAAGACCCAACATCTGCGCTTCAAGCATCGACAAAACAATATGTTGATAATCAAGTATCAACAGTTGCTAATCTTACCTATCATACCGCTGTAGGTTACGCGACGACCTCCGATCTTGGTTCTGTTACATATAACAACGGCACGGGCGGCGTTGGCGCTACATTGACTAATGCAGGCGCTCAGTCGGCTCTTGTTATTGATGGGTATACATTTACAGCATCAGACGTAACGAATGCTACGCGCGTTCTTGTTAAAGATGAAACTTCAGGCGCTTATAACGGTATTTACATCGTTACAAACCAAGGTTCTGGTTCAACAAATTGGGAGTTAACTCGATCTTCCGATTTTAACGCAACCGGAACTGGTCCAAATTATATTCAAACTGGCGCTGCTGCGTTTGTCAGTGGCGGCACACAAAACGGTTCAACATCATGGGTTATGACGACGACAGGAACAATCAATGTCGGTTCGACCTCATTGACGTTCAGCCAAATCTCGTCATCAGGTAACATTCAAGTTAATTCGCCATTAATTAAAACAGGCAACACAATCAGCCTTGGCACAGTCGGCGTTGCAAATGGCGGCACGGGCCTCACTTCTTTTACGGCTTATGGGTTGCTTTATGCGCCGACAACGTCTTCAATAGCGCAAATTTCTCCATCAACCGCTGGTCAACCACTTCTTTCTTCTGGTCCGTCATCGCCTGCTTCTTTTGGCGCTCTTTCATTGTCAGGCGCTGGCGTAACCGGAACTCTTGGTGTTTCAAATGGTGGTACAGGCACAGCCGTCGCGCTCACGACAGGTTCTGTTGTCTTTGCAGGCGCTTCGGGTGTTTATTCACAAGATGCAGAACTGTTCTGGGACAACACAAACAAATGGCTCGGCATTGGCACGAATACGCCACGCGCTGAATTGACTGTTGTTTCGCCTACGCAAACATATGCACCAACAACAAGCCTCCCCGCAGGCACCGATCTTTACATCGTTGGCGCAGACTCTGCAAATACACGCATAACGCAAGACGCATATGGGTCAGGCAACTACCCCGCATACACAGGCCGTCAAGCGCGTGGAACGGCGGCATCGCCAACAGCATCACAAATAGGCGACATTCTATCTCAATACACGGGCCGTGGTTATGGCGCGACGGGCTTTGCAGCAGTTTCAAACGCTCGCATTGACATGGAAGCCGCTGAAAACTTTACTGACACGGCTCAAGGTTCATATATCTCAATGCACACAACTGCATTGGGCGCGACGTCTCCTGTTGAACGCTTTCGTGTCGGTCCTTCAGGTCAATGGGGTATTGGCGGCGGAACATACGGTTCGGCTGGTTATGCTTTTGTTTCAGGTGGCGCTTCCGCTGCTCCGACATGGTCGCAGATCAGTCTCGCAACAGGTGTGACAGGAACATTGCCTGCAACGAATGGCGGCACAGGCCAAACTTCATATGCAGTTGGCGATCTTCTTTATGCTTCTTCAACAACGGCATTGTCACGCTTGGCAGACGTTGCTGTCGGTAATGTCCTTCTTTCTGGCGGCGTTGGCGTTGCTCCGGCTTGGGGTCAGGTCAATCTTGCCTCAATGGTCACAGGAACGCTTCCTGTAGCCAATGGCGGCACGGGTCAGGCTTCGGCGTTGACGCAATATGGTGTTGTCTACGGATCGACAACATCTGCAATGGCAACAACGGCGGCGGGAACAACGGGTCAAATCCTTGTTGCGACAACTGGTGGTGCGCCAACTTGGTCTTCATCAATCCCGTCTGGGGCAGGTGTCACATCTATTGATTTTGCTACAACAGGACTAACGCCAGCCACAGCCACTACTGGCGCAGTATCCGTCGCCGGAACATTGGTTGCCGCCAATGGTGGTACGGGCCAGTCATCGTATACAACTGGCGACCTTCTTTACGCTTCTGGCGCGACGGCTCTTTCCAAATTAACCGCAGTGGCAACAGGATCGGTGCTTGTATCACAAGGCACCGGAACGGCTCCGGCTTATTCAACGACGCCAACCGTCACATCCATTACGTCAGCAACTGTTATCGGTGGCACATCTGCGTCATCAACGCTCACATTGCAGTCAACGTCAGGCGTTGGAACGACCGATTCTGTCGTCATCAAGGTCGGCAACAATGGCGCCACGACGGCTCTCACAGCGGCGTCAAGCGGCACGGTGACAATCGGTACGCTGACCTTAACAAATGCTCTTGCTATCGCCTCGGGCGGCACAGGCATTACGTCATTTGGTACAGGTGTTCAGACTGCCCTTGGTCAGAACGTCACTGGTTCTGGTGGCATTGTATTGGCAACGTCACCGACGCTTACGACGCCGACCATTGGTGTGGCGACAGCTACAAGCATCAATAAGGTTGCAATTACGGCTCCGGCAACGAGCGCAACGCTGACTATTGCTGACGGCAAGACAGCCACCTTCAGCAACTCAATTACGTTTGCGGGTACTGACGGCACAACAATGACGTTCCCGTCAGCAACGACAACTGTTGCTGGTCTCGGAACAACGCAGACATTCACAGGTCAAAACAAGTTTAACAACCTGATTGACGTCAACAATGCGGTAACAGTGACATCAAACGCTGGTACTGTACCAGTTACTTATCGCCTGAATACATTTACCAACTCATCTGCGGCGACCATGACGATCACAATGGCGACCGCAAGTGCGGTTGATGGTCAGATGACGATTGTGCGTATCTATGATTTCAGTGCGGTTGCTCAAACAATTAGCTGGGTTAACACTGAAAACAGCAGCGTATCGGCCCCGACAACATCAAACGGATCAACAACTTTGCCACTGACCGTTGGCTTTATGTACAATAATGCCACAAGCAAGTGGCGTTGCATTGCATCAGCGTGATGGGAGTTTAACTGGTGGCAACGAAAACCGTACTACTGTCAACACCCGGTGCAGGTACTTGGACAGTTCCATCCGACCTTGATACGACCGTTAACGCGACTGTTATTTGTATTGGCGGCGGCGGTGGTGGCGGTAGGGGAACAGCAGGTTCAAACGCAAGCGGCGGCGGTGGCGGCGGATGGTCCAGAAGCACAGATAGAAATTTTACGGCTGGCGCTACTGTTTATATCAGCATCGGGGCAGGTGGTGCTGGCGCTACGTCTACTGCCGGAACCGCTGGCAATGACACATGGCTAAACTGGAATACTTCTACCCAGACATCAACTAATGCTGCCCCTGCATCTAATACTGCTGGTATTTTAGCAAAAGGCGGCGGCGCAGGGTCAAACAGTGCGACAAACGGTGCTGGCGGTGCGGCTGCTTCCGGTTTTGGTACAACAAAAAATTCAGGCGGCGCAGGCGGTGCTGGGGGCGGTAGCGGGAGTGGACCCGGTTCAGGAGGCGGTTCTGCGGGTAGTTCATTAGGAGCGGGCAATGTTGGCGCAGACTCGGCAAATGCTAGTACTTCAGGGGGCGGTGGCGGCGGCGGTGTCGGCGGCGCGGGTAATGCTAACGTAACAACAACAGGTGGCGCGGGTGGGTTGACCTATTCCGGCGCTGCTGGCGGCGCTGGTGGAGCGTCCGGCGTTGCGGGTACAGCAGGCACAAATGGCGGCGGCGGTGGCGGTGGCGGTCAGTATACAGCAGGTGCGGGCATATCAGGGGCAGGCGGTGCAGGCGGGGCGGGAACTGAATACACAATTAGTGCAGGCGGGACTGCTGGTTCAGGTGGCGGCGGCGGTGGCGCTGGATCTTCAAACGGCAATAATATTTCAAATTCCGGTGGCGCAGGCGGTCTTTATGGCGGCGGCGGCGGTAGCACAGGCGCTGATCCAGACACGGGAGCAACTGGCGGTAAAGGTGGAGATGGCGCAATCATCATCATTTATACTGTTAAACCAAACAGCCAATTCTTGATGTTTATGTAAGGTCTTTGGTGTGATAACTATGGATAAGGAATAGGGGTCAATGATGGAACCGCAAACATTAATCAATATCGTCGGTGGTGCGGCACTGTCCGTCGTTGGCTGGCTTGCCCGTGAACTGTGGGGCGCGGTCAAAGAATTACGCAAAGATTTGCATGAGTTGGAAGTAAACTCGGTCCCACGGGCAGAGTTCATTGAAAATATCCGCCATATTGAGGATATTTGCAGCCAGATATTCCAAAGAATTGATTCCTTACGGTCTGAAAGGTAAATAAGTCATGGCAACGACAGCCAATATTTTACTTAACCAGCCAGCATATGGTTCAACGTCGCCAACGTGGGATCAACCACTTAATTACAACGCGACGATTTTGGACAATGTCTTCGGCGCGACGACAACGGTTGCCGTCAACACGGGCGCCGTTCCGACATACACAAATATTACTGCGCCTAATTCATCAGGTACGGGTAGTACGTCGCAATGCATGCGTATCAATTTAACTGGCGCTCTGGCGGCAAACCAAACCGTATTTCTTCCGCAAGGCATTGCGGGTATGTGGGTTGTAACCAACTCAACGACAAATGCATTTTCTATTACATTAGGCTCAAATAACGGAAGCAACATAGCGGCAGGTACAACTGTTACGCTTTCTCAAGGTTATAGCACTCTTGTTTATTGTGATGGCTTGAATGTTAAGAGGGCGGATGATGCATCGTCCGCAACCGGAGGCGTTACATCATTTCAAACGTCTCTTAACGGATTGACGCCATCAACTTCTACAACAGGCGCCGTAACCTTGGCTGGCACTCTTGGTGCTTCAAGCGGCGGCACAGGCATTACATCGCCTGGTGCAATTGGTAATGTTCTCACATCAAATGGCTTAGGCCAATGGGTAAGTCAGGCTCCATCTGCTGGTTCATATACTGGAAGTAATGGTGTCACGGTTTCTGGTACGGTAATTTCTTTGTCAGGAAGTTACACTGGTTCGTTTACAGCCAGTACAAATCTTGTTGCAACGAATGGTAGCGTAACGGCCAAAACAAATATTACTGCAACAACAGGAAACATTACTGCAACAGCAGGAAATGTTACTGCTCCGGCAGGTTATGTATCAGCAGGAAGCAGTGCATATCCGCGTATCTATTATTCAACAACAGGAACAGGGTATGCCAACATAGATTTCAGTTCCACCACGGGTATTTCGTATCAAGTTGGTGTTACGGCTTTATCGTTTGGTATTGCGGGTACGCAAGCTGTAACCATGACAGCCAATTCACTCAGAACAGCTAATTCGACAACAAACTATGCCGATAATGGAATTGGTACATGGAATACAACTTCTGACATTGCATTGAAAAAAGATATAGCACCTCTTACAGGGGCTGCTCAACGTATTGCAAATCTAAACCCTGTTAACTTTACTTGGAAGAAAGATGACCGCCCAGATTGGGGTTTTATTGCTCAAGAATTTGAAACAATTTACCCAAAATCTGTTGTGACGGATGGGGACGGGTTAAAGTCAATCGGTCTTGAAATGAAATTTTGGGCAGACATTATTTCTACAATACAAGAACTTCATAAAAAAATTGAGAGCCTTGAGGCTCGTCTTGCAGCTAAAAACGTTTGAAGTGCCATGCAAATTTTATGGTCATTTCCTCAATTGATTGTTAACCCGCGTGAAGGCGCGTTGCCAAACGTCGTGATTGGAATTAATTGGATTTGTACTGCAAGTGATGATGTAAATTCGGTTTCTGATACTGGTACTGTCATGTTGGGCAATCCAAATCCGGCAGAATTTACACCATATGACCAAATTACTTATACGATGGCATATAATTGGGTTGCTGAAGGTATAAGTATGGAAGTGGTTCAGAATGATGTTTTAGCTAAATTGGCGGCATTATCTGCACCTGTTATTCAACCGCAAAATCCACCATTCTGAGGGAGAAAAAAGTGGAAAACATGGTCCTTAATCTTAATTTGACTGTCGCTCAAATTAACGTGATTTTGAAATATCTTGGCGCGGGTTCTTTTGTTGAGGTCGAGCCAGTAATCACAACAATACGAGATCAAGCTGCGCCACAAATACAAATGTTTTCAAAACCATCGGATTCAGGAACTAACTCTGATGAAGAGTAAAAAATAAAAAAGGAAAATAAATGCCATCGGAGCCAATCATTTATGCTTCAGCAAAAGTATTTAGCGGAGTTGGTGGAATGACAGGAGGGTTTTCCCTTATGGCATTTATTAAGCCAAAAAGTATTTTGGACGCCGCTCTTCACGGAAGCATTTCAACTTTTTCTGGCGTAGTTTTTTCAGGTCCGGTGCTAAAGTATTTTGAAATTGCTCCCACTGATT
>Ga0129333_10000082_pt1 | contig 57369 bp, 31 predicted proteins | sample CPB6_08_DNA_FD_94474 | JGI IMG/M metagenome (GOLD analysis project Ga0129333, IMG submission 94474) | Freshwater to marine salinity gradient microbial communities from Chesapeake Bay, USA - CPBay_Sum_0.6_0.8_DNA | ecosystem: Environmental > Aquatic > Marine > Coastal | place: USA: Chesapeake... | reverse complement strand
ATTACCACCGGCGGCGTAGTTACTCTTAATAACTATCTTTATACCAAAACCACCGGAAATACCAATGTCTGGGATGGGCAAATTTATTCAGCACAAGGATTTGCAAGAGGTGCTTTTGCCACTGCTAGCCCAACAGCCACTAACACCAGGGTAATGTTTGGCCTGAATGCAGATCCAACCGCTGACGCTGGGTTTACAGGCATTGATTATGCAATTTATTTTAACGCGGGCACAGTAAACATTTATGAAAGTGGTGTTCCGGTATTTACAGGTGGAAGTTATACCACCAATGATCAATTTTATGTTCTTTACAATGGAGTTTCGGTACTCTATTATCAAAATTCAACCTTATTAAAGACAACTGCTAGAGCAATTGGTGCGGCTTTATACTTTGATTCTTCTTTTTACGAACTCAATTCCGGCTTATACAACATTAGTTTTGGGCCAGCATCGGAGTTAGGGGCCACTGGCGCCACGGGTGTTCCTGGGGCCACTGGTGCTACTGGAGCCACTGGATTTGGTGCTACTGGTGCCACTGGCATACAAGGAAATGTGGGCGCAACTGGCAGCACTGGGCCAATTGGTAGTACTGGAGCCACTGGCATCGGAGCCACTGGAGCCACTGGTGTACAAGGGCCCATAGGTGCTACTGGTGTTACCACCATCACTGTTAAAAGTTTATATTCTGGTAACGGTGAACCCAAAGTCACAGTATCAAACATTAATACCATTGAGTTCGACGACGACAGCGGTTTTGATGTACAGGATAGAGGAGCAGGCAACGTACTAATTGCCATGAACAGTACATTCAAGTACTGGGAAGTGACTGGCAGCGATCAACTTGTAGCCACTGGGCTAGATCATATTACCATTAACAGTGGTAATGGTATAGTTATTACCAGTAATGCCAATGCTAGCCCTTATCAAAGTATTACATTTAGCACAGTAGATAATCCTATTATTGTGGCCAACACAGTGCCAACAGGACAAAAAACTGGGGACATGTGGTTGGACTCAGATGATGGCATATTATCTGTGTTCATAAGTAACAATTGGGTACAGGTGGGTTCAACTAATTGGGCGTTCTAATATCATGCATTTTTTCAATTTGATTTAATTACGTTCGACAAGGACGAACATGTCGGATAGAATCATTACACAGGCACTAGGAAATAGCATTGTTACAAGCACTAAGATTGCCAATGATGCCATTGTTGCCTCGAAAATTGCTGCAAATACAATTACTTTAACCAATTTGAGCTCTAGTTTAATTGCTCAAAGTGTTGGTGTTAAAATAACTGGTGTAGCATATTTAACTGGTCTTTCTGTGGCAGGCACTACCAATGAATTTGTTAACTTAACTGGATCTGGTTTTATCAATGGAGCAGTGGTATTTGTAGCAAATTATCAATGTTTGACTTATTACATCAACAGCACTGAGTTACAATTTAGAGTACCGTCAATATCTCCGGGTACATATTGGGTATATGTTAAAAACGCTGACGGTGCAGCAGCCTTTAAACCAAACGCTATCATTGTTAGCACAGCACCGACTTGGACCAGTCCTGCCGCTGGTCTATTAGGAACAGTGAATAGTCAAAATTTTCTCACGTATAATTTCGTAGCTGTCAGTGATAGTGCAGTTTCGTACACACTAGATTCTGGGACATTACCGCCGGGGCTATCTTTATCAACATCAGGGAACTTGTCGGGCACTATACCTACCACGGCAGTACCATCGTCGCCATATTATTTTAATATAAAAGCCACTGATATTGAAGGACAAATTGCTAGTCGATCATATATTTTAGCAGTGCAAGGTACTGTTGGGATCACCGGCATCACATATCCTAACAATCAAGACGCTGCTAGTACCCTCGGCGGCGAAATAATTATACTGAGGGGAACAGAATTCGCAACTGGCGCCACTGTGAGAATAGGTAATCAAACGCCAATTGTTACCACAGTGTCTAATTCGACCTTTTTGACTTTTACCACATCGTCGGGCAGTGCAGGAACCTTCGCACTAACAGTGACTAATCCCAACGCAACATTTGGTACCATCGCCAATTTTTTTAGATATAGTGTTTTACCCTCTTAGACAATGCCAATAGATCAAATCATAACCAGAGCCATCGAAGATAACGCAGTGATAACTGAAACATTGGCCAATGGCAGTGTGACTACATCTAAAATTCCTGATGGTACTATCACAGAAGATAAGTTCACTCAAGGAGCATTGAACTCAGTTAGCGCACTTAGATTTGCAAACGTATCCGGACCATCGGGTGTAGGTTATACTGATTTAAACTCGGTAGAAACAGTTACCATTAATGGTGCTGGTTTTCAATCTGGCGTTAGAATTTTTTTAGACAATTATGAAGTTGCTCAAGCCAATATAACCTATAGAAATTCAAATACCATAGATTTTGTTGTTCCTAGTCTAGCACCGGATAAGTATCACGTCTGGATCTACAATCCCGACGGCGGCTCAGTGGTCAAGCCCATTGGATTACAATTTGTGAGCCCTCCGACTTGGCAAACTGTGAGCATACCTGCTGCGACCCAATACAGTTTTTACAGTACCTCAGTTGTAGCATCTAGTTTGGAAACCTTAACTTATAGTTCCGCAGCCTCCCTTCCTCCTGGATTGAGTATAACGCCTTCGGGTGTAATTTCAGGATATCCAATCGCATCTGCGGGCAGTTATTTTATCGGTGTAACAACGAAAACCACTACTGGAATAGAAAATACCCGCTATTTTACATTAAATTTATCTGCTGGTTCATTTGTGGCCAACGTGGATATTATGACTGTGGCGGGAGGTGCTGGAGGTGCTCATGGTGGTGGTGGAGCAGGTGGCTTCAGAATAGTAAGTAACGCTCAAATAAGTAGCTCAGGTAACATCAGTGTGGTTGTTGGTGCTGGTGGCACCAGCACATTCCAGGATGCTTACAATACTCAAACTGGACAATATGATTTCTTTTACGGCATCACAAGAGGCGGTGCAGGTGGTAATTCAATTGTAAGAGCAAGCGGTAACTTAGTTTCACAAAGCACCGGCGGCAGCGGCGGGGGTGCCGGTGGTGGTATAAGTTACAACTCAGCATTTGCTGGTGGATCAGGGGGTGGTGGCGCATTTGCTGTGGCAAGCGGCACAATCTTTATTGGTTCAGGTGGTGCAGGTAACTTAGGTGGTTATACGCCCCCTGAGGGATACGCAGGCGGAAATGCTGGTTACAACACAACGAAAACTGGTAACGATTTTGACACCAATGTTTTTAAACTTCCTGATGAAAAAGCAGGTGGCGGTGGTGGTGGCGCTGGTGGTCCGGGGTTTTCTGTAATTTCGGGTGCCTTTAAGCCTACAGGAGGAGCCGGCGGTCCTCCTGTATATTCTACATTTACTGGTGCAAATGTAGCCTATGCAGGTGGTGGAGGTGGAGGTGGTGGACAGTTCGGCGGTGCAGGCGGAGGAGCAGGTGCAGGTTCTGGTGGGTTCAATAACGTTGCTTATTATTTAACTGGTTCAGGTGGCGATGCTTTACCTAATACCGGTAGTGGTGGTGGGGGATATAAGCATGGCAGTGTTGCCTTAGAAAGTAGATCTGGTGCGGGCGGTTCGGGCATTGTTTATCTAAAATTGTACCCCTCTTTTGGATTTTTCACAGGCGGCAATTTAGTCAGCCAGACTGGCGGTGTTTCTCTATACGAATATAAAACGTCAAACATATTTGTAATATCTAATTCGATTGTTGCAGGCACATCTGTTACATGGATAACTGCAACATCTTTACCGGACGCTACGATTAGTGCCAACTATTCTATTACGTTGATAGCCCAAAGTCAAGTATATGTTTATTATCAACCTTTATCAGGAAACTTACCGAGTGGTTTATCTTTTAATGGAAGCAATGGCACTATTTCAGGCAGAACATTTTCTGTAGGATCTTTCTCACTTACTATCAGGGCAGTTAATATATTTGGGGTAGAAACTACAAGAACATTTACACTACAAGTCGTTGGTATAAATGTTTCTTATCTTGTTGTTGCAGGAGGTGGGGGCGGGGGCGGTATGGATGGTGGTAGTGGCTCAATAGGTGGAGGTGGGGGTGCAGGAGGTCTACTTACTGGAGATAATATTACCTTTATAGGTACAACTTACACTATCACAGTTGGTGGCGGCGGCTCCGGCGCTGTACCATCAGGAACACCTACTCAAGGATCTAACGGGGGAAATAGTTCTGTAATTGGAACAGGAGTATCAATAATTTCTGTTGGTGGAGGGGGAGGGGGAAGTTACGCTTTTTTAAGTGGGCAGTCTGGTGGTAGAAATGGCGGTTCGGGTGGTGGCGGAGGTGGTGCAGGAAGTAGTCAAGGAACAAGTGGTGGACTTGGCACAGTAGGACAAGGTAACAACGGAGCGTCAAACTGGGCACAAGATGGGCAGGGTGCCGGTGGTGGCGGTGGCGGTGCCGGTTCGGCAGGTGGTGTACCAAGCGCCAGTCAAGGTGGTGCTGGAGGTGCTGGATTAGAAAATTCATTGTCTGGTACTAGCTTATTCTACGCTGCTGGTGGAGGAGGAGGACCAAATGGCACAGGAGGATCTGGTATAGGCGGAAGTAACGTTGGTGGTGCAAATGGTACCGCCGGTGCAGTTAATCGAGGAGCCGGTGGCGGCGGAGCTAGAGTAGGGGGATCTGGAGGATCTGGTGTTATAATTTTTAGATATCAGGGTACTCCTTTGTATAGTGGCGGAAGTGTTCAAGTAGTTCAAGGTTTTACATATCATACCTTTACAACTTCAGGAATTTTAAGTCTTACTGGAAACTTGTAAATATAAAATGTCTGATAAACTAGTTACTAATTCCTTGGCTAATTCTGCTATTACCGGAAATGTGATCTCTTCTGGTGCTGTAGTATCTTCTAAAATAGCCACAGGTGCCATAACCCTAGCGAAACTAGAACCGGAATTTGCAAGCAAATTTGCCGCCGGTGTAAAGGTTACTAATTTATATTATGACGGACTAAACACATTCGCTGATGTTGATGGAGGGCAAACGATAACATTGGCTGGATCGGGCTTTACAAATAATTCACAAGTTGTTGTTAATAAAACCATGGCTAGCAATGTTTTAGTTACAAATCAATATTTCCTAACATTCCTGGCCCCACCTAACCCACGAGGGTTTTATCATGTCTTTGTTGATAACCAAAACGGTGCCACTAGTTTTTTACCGTTTGGGATAAATTACATACCACTGATTAAATTTTACAGTCCTTCTGGTTTTTTTGGTAACCTGATTATACCGGACAATTCTGTATACGAGCAGATATCTGCCATTGGCGACGGCGCTCTTACTTTTACCTTAGAATCAGGGTCCTTGCCTTCCGGCATCACACTAAATTCCAATGGGAGTATCACAGGGAGCACTCCTGTTACCTCGGTGGGTAATTATAACTTTAATGTTTCGGTCTTTGATAACAATTTAAATAAAATTTACCGAGACTTCTTTGTGACTTTGGCCGGTGGTGTAAGATTAACCGATCTATTGTATAGCACACCGAGTCAAGGTAATCTTTCCGCAGTCATCACCGGCGGAGATACTGTTACGTTTGTGGGCGGACCGTTTTTGTCTGGTGGAAATATAATTGTAGGTAATGCTGCTGCAAGAGCCTTTACATTTTCCAGTAGTACAACAATATCATTTACCACGGTGGCAACAACTGCTGGAACGTATGACGTTAGGATTAACAATACCAATGGCACATACGCTTTTAGAAGAAACTTTTTAACCTTTAGACCACCTCTCACATGGACAACGCCAGCCGGTTTAATTGGTACACTTACCGAATTATATCCGTTTAACTTTAGTTTGAGTGCTAGCACTGATGCGTCGATAACATATTCGATTGCTACAGGAAATTTACCAACAGGCATCAGTTTAAATTCTAACGGATTAATCACTGGCACTGCTATAAGTGGACAAGCAAATGTCTCCTCACTCTCTACTTATACACTTACTGTCTTGGCCACTGGGGCATTCGGACAAAACGCCACTAGAACATTTACTGTTAATCTATATTCGGCTCCGGTGATCACCGGTTTCGTATTCCCTAACAATACTTTTGCTGCCAACGTCGGCGGTGGTCAAGTAGTCACAGTCAATGGCACTGGTTTTAAACCAGGCGTTACTTTATACCTTGACAACGTTATAATTTCGAGTACCAGGGTCGCGTCGAATCAATTAACATTTACAACACCAGCGAAATCTGTAGGAAACTATAATGTTTATGTAAGAAATTCTGATTCTACTATTAGTTCAAATGTTCTAATGAAATTCAGTAGTGTTCCAGTCTGGGGTCCTGCAAGTTCCTTGCCTAACATTGATTCAAACTCTGAATACAGTACAAACATTTTTGTTGTCAGTGCTGCTACATCAGACTCGTCTATACTTTATTACTTGTCTAGTAACATTAATTTACCTGTTGGTATCACATTAAATGCCAACACAGGAATATTAGGCGGATTTACTAGCGTCACTGGTAATTTAACCTATAGTTTTAATATTACAGCCGTTGACTCCGAATTCCAAACAACCATTAAAAGTTTTACTGTTGGTATGGTGTACATACCGGTCATTTCGGCAGCAACATTTAAGTATTTTGATGTCGATGGTGGACTAGTACAATTAAAAGGCAACGATTTTTCAAGATCTGCCGTTATTAATTTTGACGGATATCCAGTAACCACATACTACCAAAGCTCAACTTTGATCCGGTTTTTTGCACCATCAAAACCACCTGGAAATTATTCGGTTTATATAACACAAGGTTCTGGCCAAATTTCGAATACCTTCACGCTACAAGCAATGGATCCAGACCCTGGGCAAATTGAGTACACAATCCCGGGTACCTATACATTTTCTTACAACAGTTTTTTCCCTAACATTAGCGTAGTCGCAGTAGGTGGTGGCGGCGGTGGTGTTGTGGCCGGCGGCGGTGGTGGTTCCAGTGGTGGCGGTGGCGGTGGACTTGCATGGATTAACGGCCTTACAGCATACCCGGATGATACTTTCACTGTGGTAGTTGGTGCTGGAGGGGCCGGGGGATTTAATGCACTCGGGCAGTACCAAGGAACCAGTGGTAGTCTTAGTTACTTTGGGAATACTAGTATTCTAGTTGGATATGGGGGAACTGCTCCTGATGGGTCGGGTTACACTCTTTTCCCCTCTACTCTTAATATTCCAATGAAAACAGGTGGCCGTGGGGGCGCCTACTTCGCAAGTAATGCGTACGGTACATATGGAGGTGGTGATGGCGGGGACGCAGGCGATACTGCCACTGCGACGCAGTTTGCTTTCAAGCAAGGCGGTGGCGGCGGGGCTGGGGGGTACTCGGGCAAAGGTGGAGGTGGTGGCGGATTTAACAGTGGTGGTGGTGCTGCTACACTCAACAGCGGTGGCGGTGGTGGTGGATCGGGTACCTCGGTTAACGTAGGCGGTGGTGGTGGCGGTGGCGTAGGAATTTACGGCAAAGGTGCCGACGGTGCCGGTGGCGGAAATGGACAAGACTTTTTTAACGGTGGCACCGGAGGTTCTAGCGGTACCAATGGTGGCAACGGAGGCACAAAAGATGGAGGTGCCGGCGGATCATACGGAGCCGGTGGCGGTGGAGCCGGTGGTGGTAGTGCGCCTACGGCAGGGTCTAGAGCAGGCAGTGGCAGTGGCGGGGCTGTTAGAGTAATTTGGGGGTTTAATAGATCTTTTCCGCAAATTAACACCGAGAACGTAACACCGATGACCATGTCTAACACAGGAGGTACATCTATAGGGACTATAGGTAATAATTATACTAACTATGTTTACATTGGTGGAGGAACAGGTAATATTACCTACAGTGTATATTCAGGAAGTTTGCCACCAGGAATAACAATAACATCAGGAAATATTAACGGGAACACCGTTGGGGTTATTTCAGGAATCACACCCAGCAACGCTAACATAAATGTATATTCATTTAGAGTCAGAGCCACCGATTCGGTGGGCGCTCGAAAAACCAGTAATTCGTATACTATTTGGATGACAGACCAGATTCAAAGTCTTCCGTTTGATCCATTTAATAATTTTTTAGTCCCTAATCTAGCACCTGTATGGTTTAGTCCTAATGTTTCTATAACAAATACAGGTGGTACTTTTACTGCTAACTTAGTGGCATATGGGTTAAGTGCAAATATTTGGTATAGCATTGTTAGTAATGGTAATATATCTGGTTTAACTGTGAGTAATACAACTAAAACTATTTCTGGAAATTTAATTCCAAATGATAGTTCTAAAACCTTTATTTTGCGGGCAACCGATTTAGTTGGACGATATACAGATAGAACTATTAATATTATTGCTACGCCACAGAATGAGTTTACTGTGCCGGGTACTTACACTTGGACAGCTCCGGTGGGCGTTACAACTGTTAGTGCAGTGGCCATAGGCGGTGGAGGTGGGCAAACTACTACGCATTTTGCAGGCGGTCACGGTGGAGGTGGCGGTGGGTTGGGCTGGAAAAACAATATCACTGTTGTTCCAGGTCAACAATATACAGTGGTCGTGGGTGCAGGAGGAGGAGTCGACACCCCGGGAGGAATAAGTTATTTTGTAAACACAAGTACAGTGGCTGGACGTGGCGGGAATGGTAGAACTGGTGGTACCTTTGTGGGCGATGGCGGTGGTAATGGAGGCGCTGGTGGGCTAAGTACTGAGAGTTTTTATGATGTCGGTGGCGGGGGTGGTGCAGGTGGCTATGCAGGGACAGGAGGTGCAGGTGGTAATGGAGGTACTACCAGTTTCAATGGTTCCGCAGGATCGGGAGGTTCAGGCGGGGGCGGAGCAGGCAACAAGTACATCGGTGGAGGTGGCGGTGGCGGTGTGGGTATTTTTGGCCAAGGAGTTAGCGGGTCAGGAGGTACCACTGGGGATCCTAGGTTCACTAATACTTATGGAACGGCCGGTAGCGACGGCACAAACGGTGGGGGCGGTGGATTTGACGGCACAGGCGGGGGAGGTGGATTGTACGGAGGCGGAGCAGGTGCAAAATCGTTTAATACTGGCAGTCCAACTTACGGAGTTGGTGGAGGTGGTGCAGTTAGAATACTGTATGGTTTAGGACAAACTTATCCAATCACTTCGGGACCTATTACACTTGAGTGGCTTGTTATAGCCGGAGGCGGTGGGGGTGGTGGCTACGGCGGCTTTGGTAATGGTGGTGGTGGTGGTGCCGGAGGTGTATTGACTGGCTCATTTAGCATGAGTACTGGGGCTCTATTCACAATTATAGTTGGTGCAGGTGGTGGCGGTGGTGCAGGACAGGTAAGTGGGTCTACAGGTTTCGACTCAAATGTGTCCAGTGGATCTTTTAGTACGTTAACTGCCAAAGGTGGCGGATATGGCGGTAGAGAAGCACCTGGGGGCAACGGTGGGTCTGGCGGCGGTGGCGGAGCATCTGGCGGTGGCCTTGCCACACAATCTAGTTTTGTTCCTGCTGGATTCACTGGATATGGTAATAACGGGGGCGGCAATATAAATCAATTTGGAGGCTTTACCGGGGGCGGTGGCGGCGGAGCGGCCGGTGTTGGTCAAAACGGCGACGGAGAAACAAAAGGAGGAAACGGTGGAGCAGCCACATCTCTATTTAGTACCTGGGCGTCTGCAACCTCTACTGGGGTAGGTGGTCAATATGCAGGTGGAGGTGGCGGTGGTAGAGATAATGAGCCGCCTAGTGGACCTGGATTAGGCGGTGGTGGTGGAGCCACAGGAGGAGGTGGGCCCGATGCTACTGCTAATACAGGTAGTGGTGGCGGTGGTGCCAACAATGTACGCGGATACAACGGGGGATCTGGAATAGTAATAGCCAGATATGTTAGTGCTACAGCAAAAGCATCTGGAGGAGTTATAACATTAAATGGTGGATACGTTTATCATACATTTCTTTCATCAGGAACCTTGAATTTCACCTAATATTTCAAATATAAATACGAATTATGCCAATCTCATTTCCAGGGAATCCCACCACAGGACAAACTTATAATCAAGGTAATGCAAGTTACCGATTTGACGGTAAACGCTGGGTTCCTGTACTTAGAAATCTGGTTTTAACTGGCAATACCATCACCTTAGGTTCAGCAGTTATTAGTTCTTCGGGTAATATTGTTAACCTTCCGGCTGGATCCACTATCGGTGGTGTGCCCATTGGCGGCGGTACTCTTAGTGCATTAAGTGATGTACAGATAACCGGTACACCAGCAGCCGGGCAAGTATTAAAATGGAATGGCGCAAAATGGGCGCCAGGATCTGATATTTCCGGTGGTGGCGGCGGTAGTGCACTGCCAGGTTATCTTAACAATTACTTCCTTAGGGACCAATTTACTGGAACTGGTGCTCAATCTATTTTTAGTTTAAGTGGCACTCCGCTTAATCAGCAGCAAGTTCAAGTTTACGTTGATAACGTCTATCAAAATAATTCTGCTTATACCTTAAGTGGCAGCACAATCACATTCAGTGGCGCTCCTGCTGCCAATGCCAAAGTAGAAGTAATTTCGTTTATTACTAATACGACTTCGATTTTTATACGGGATTTATTTTCGGGTGTCGATGGCGTTCAAACCACATACAATCTCACAGCGCAGCCAGCCATACCTGAAACCACATTGGTTTACATCAATGGCGTAAACCAAGACACTACCAAGTGGTATGTTGCTGGAAACGTACTTACATTTAACACTCCTCCGGTTCAAGGTGCCAATGTCGAAGCCATTGTGTTTACCACTTTGGTTGCAGGGTTGGGCACCATTGATAATTTTGCTGACGTAGATTTGTCTATTGGGCCCACTGAAGGACAAGCACTTGTTTTCAACAGCAATACTAGAAAATGGCGGGCCAGTAATGTAGGCGGCAGCATATCTGTCAGCAGAATTTCAGGCAATACCATATCAAACGCTGTAAACAATGTCACTAGCATACGTTTCGACAGCGGCGGATTTACCATCAGCGATTTGGGATCGGGCGCAGTACAGGTTAATAATTTGGGTGGCGCCGGGGGCGGTGGCGGGGTCATTAAAACCTACAACATTCTAAATGATTTTAGTGCACCCTTGATCGGAACTCAAGTGTTTGTGCCCATTTCCCAGTCTACCATACGATCAGTGCAGATAACAAACGGAGCCGTTGCTGGCGTTGATATCATGCTAGGTCTGTATCGAAACAATGACTTTTTGAGTTTTTTGACCTTGCCTGCCGGGTACCAAACCACTAGGATCACCAACTTGTCAATTGACATAAATACCAATGATTACATCACGGTGAATGTGGTAGCCGGATCAGGGAAAAATTTAACTATGACCTTGTTAAGCATATGATATATGCTATTTAAAATAAATAAATAAAATATAGAGATTTTAGTGCGTCTATACAATAATTCAGGAGAACATTTAAATGGCAACACTTAATGAACTTGGTAGAAACAGTGCTTCGATAACATACGGGCCTTCGACTACCGGTGCAGAACATTGGCCTCTTTTGGCATTGTTTGATCAGTGGACAAGAAATGACACGTTACAAGGGGTAGTGCAAACATCCGGTACCACAGTTACTGGAGTGAACACTCTTTTTAGCACACAAGTAAGAGCAGGCGACGTGGTCTACATTGGTAACCAAGTTAGAACTGTGCAAGCTATCACATCTGACACCAGTTTTACAGTTACTTCGGGATTTAGTCCGGACATAACTGTGCCGGCTCAGTGTAAATTAATTAGCCAAACATTAACTGGAACTGCCAACGTTACTGTGCGCGGAAGTTGCAATGGCACAGTTTCTGTGACAAACGGATCTGCCAACGTAACTGGTTTAAACACGTTCTTCTTAGCAGAACTCACAAACTCTGTGACAGTTGGTTCGGCTTTAACTGGCACAGTGGCAGTTGACACAGGTGGTAATGTTACTGGAACTGGAACCAGTTTTGTAACTAGCCAAGGTGGTGCCAACGGTTTGTTTCCTGGAGATTATGTACAGATTGGGTCTGCTTACTATATTGTTGCCACAGTGACCAGTGATACAGCAGCAACACTGACAACTACATTGGCTTCACCAGTTAGCCCAGGTACAAGCATATTTAAAGCCACTAATGGTGTAGCCGGTCGTACCATTCAGATCAATGGTCGTGTGAGAGTGATTGCTAGTATTAATAATAATACCAGTGTCACATTAACACAGCCCATGGATTTTACTGGAACAGGATTAAAAATCAAGGCTTATCCAAGGGGCACACTCGCGGTCAGTGCTGGTAGTTCTAGTGTAACTGGCACTAATGCCAATTTTAGTTGGGATTTAGTTTCCGGCGATCAAGTTTGGATTGGCGACGAACTACGTACTTTTACCTTTGTCCCGGGCGCAACTACATCGGCTACAATAAGCGACTACACTGGATTTGTTGGAACTGCTGTTAACGTACTACGTCAAGCTGTGACCGGCATACCATTCTATCGTGATGAAAGTTTAATTAACGTGACCAATGGTGCACTAACAACAGAAACCAGAGTCGGTGACGAGTTGATCATTGACGGCACTGAAGTTTATGTGACACAAATCGTAAGTGCCACACAATTTAGAGTTAGTCTTCCATTTACTCACACTACCACAACCAGTACCATATACGAAAAACGTAAAATGCATGGTTATGTGTTAGAAGGAACTCGTGAAGGTTCGGGAACCGGTAATAAATTCTCAACAGCAACAACAATGTTGACCACTGCTGGTACAACTTATACAGCAGGTAACACTAGTATTGTTGTGGCATCAGCGACCAACTTTAACGTTAACAACTTGATTAAAATTCAAGGTGGTGGCGGTCCACCAATTGCCATAACTGGTCAGGCCACATTAGCAACATCCACAGTAACTGGAGTTGGTACAGCATTTACCACACAGTTGCACGTTGGTGCTGAAATTATCATGGCTGGTCAGTATTTTACAGTCACCGCGATTGCCAGTGACACTTCGTTAACCATTGCACAATCAGGAACTATTTCCAGTGCAACACCAATCTTTAGAACACAGCCTTTGTACACATATGTGACATCTGTAGTTTCTACTACCATTGGTCTTGGTCACCCACTGAAGAATCATATCTACAGTAACGGTACAAACCCTGCTTTGATTTACACAATCAGTGCTGCCACTGACTTCTTAGAGTATGTTTACAGTGCTCCTAACAAGACTGCAGAAGCCAGTACGACTCTGCTGAATACCAGTAACGATCGTAAGTTCTTTGGATTCCGATTCTATCCATTGGCCACTGGCTCGGGCACAGGTAACGCATTGTCTACAGCAGGTTGTGCTTACAACTTCACTGTTTACGAGCGTTGGGCTGCTTCTTATGCAGGTACCAACGGTGTTGGTATTAATCTAGCAAACTTGTCAGACAGTACTTCGGCAGTGGGCGGCGTAACGGATTTAACCAATATGAGTCATACCACAGGTGGATTCTTGTACTTGTTTGCTAAGCCACGTTACTTTATTACACAAGGTAAGACATTTGCTAACTTGCCTCAAGCATGGTTAGGTGTCATTGAGTTTGAGCGTGCACAACCTGAAGATCTTGGAACAGGTGCTGGTACCACAGCCGGTGTTGTGATCAACACAGGTGCTCCGGTATCGGGTACTCCTGGTGTAAGTCCATGGCCTGCATTTGCTTACATCCACGGAAATAGATTCCCTGTTGGGGCAACTCAAGCACCTACTGCACCGATCAGCCATACTGCGGTTCATGGTAACGTGTTGGCAACTCCACGAGTTAGAAACAGTGCCGGCGACCTAGTAGGATTGAACGCACATACATATAGTGCTGTTACCATTACAACAGGTCGTTGGGGTCACTTGTTTGAATTAGGTGGTTGCGGATCTTATACTAGCCCCGGTACACCGTCGGCTAGCGCAATCACACACCCGGCCAACACCATATTCCAACCACACATGGGTCATATGGTTCCTGTGTACACCAACATTTACAACGCTAAACGTTTTATGTTTAGCCCGGTTGTGGTGTTAGGACCAATGTACGATCCGGATATTCGTGGTAGAATTTATGGATTAAAGATCATTCCAAGTTCATTAGGAACATTAATGGACACAGTCAGTGTTACCATTGACAGCAATGATTTTTACGATTCCACAGCAACAGCCACAGACCACTGGGTGTTAACAAGTTCGGTTCAAACCTTTAGGATGACCCTAGGTGGTACCAACTTCCAGTCAACACGTAGTTTGGAAGACACTGGTGCTAGCTCGGCTAATACCACAAACGCATATACCAATAACTTCCGATTCGCAGTCCCAGCGTAGTTAGAGTTAATGTGCGGACAAAAAGGCTGCTTAGTGCAGCCTTTTTTTATAACTAAATACTGGTATGCCTCAACTTAATTTTCCGGCTCCTGGGTCTCCTAATGCAGTACAACATCTAACCAGTTTCGGTGGGTTTGATGTTACGCCGGTGTTTACTTATAGATATACTAATTTATTAATCTGGACCGAAGACCTAACTCGAACAAATTGGCTACGTCAGACTGGTAACACCACTTTTACTGCTGATTTTGATAATGTTAATTATTATCAATACGACAACGATCCCATATTACCAAATGGCGTTACTGTTTTTAGAAACAACGATGACAGTTTTAATATTACAGTCACGGCTAACAGCACATCATTTGGTCAAAGAATATCGGTATTGCCTAATACCACCTATACACTTTCTTTTTATGCTAAATCCGGCACTGCTGCGAATGTATTTTATCGAATAGTAGATAATACCAATTCGTTGGATATAGTTCAGGCCACAAACTATACTACTAACATTAATGCTAACACATTTTCTAGAATAGTTTCAACGTTTACCACTGGCAGTCAATGCAATTTGTCGACTATATTTTTAGTAGATAACACAGTAGGATCGAATTTTGGATCTGTTAATGTATATTGGCCACAACTAGAATTAGGTTCAACACCCACCGAGTACAACTCAACGCAGGCTAATTCATATGCTATATTAGGACTATCAACTCTATCACCGAATTTAGTTTCAGTTTCAGGGAATTTAACTGATTATGTTGATTATTCATACGATTTTCCGCCGATTATCAACATCTTAGGTGTTAGCACTGTAACCTATGAGACTGCAAATTATTATATTAATGATTTAGATGTTTTTCAACCTACTGTTAGCACATCCGCAACCAAGATTTTATATATTCCTGAACAAGCAGTTGTGCCTTATGCAGTAGGCGAAAACATAAGAGTAACCGATGCCTTTGCTGGTATCACTAAAATTTACACAGTGGCAGCATGTACGACTAGAACTGTTACCATTAACACCACTGATCCAATATCTGAAAAGTTTGTAATTCTTGCTAGAGGCTCTAGTCCAGTTTACACACAAGATAAAATCATCAACGATTTTAGATTGAATTCATTTGTTGGTAACATAAGTTCACCCAAGGCAAATTATTATATCAGTACTTACTTTGGGATTCCTTATCGTGCTCAAGTAATACTTGGCACAGACAAAATTAATTACAGTTTTGTTGATGCAAGGCCAGCGGATAATAAAGTCAATGACCTAGTAACCAAATCTCATATTAGTTTTGCACAACGAAGTCAGTTTGTTATCAAAGGCTTCAATGAGTCTCGAATACTGCCAGGAATTTTAAATCGCGATTCCTTAAAACTTCGCGAAATTAATTTGAACAATCAACTAAAACTTGGTGCATTTAAGTCCAGTTCAGTGTATGTATTCAAGGAAGGAACTCCTTCACGCAGTTTATTACCGGTATTTTTAAACAGGGACAAGACACTTCCGTTAAGACCTGACATTAGTTGGGTCAGTAATAATCCCATGGGATTCAGTGTTCGCGCTATCTTTAAACAAGAACAAGACGCGACCAATTTAAGTTTAAGCAAAAGAAGCGTTGTTAATTTAGAAACGAAACTAAGAAGCCATCCTACTAACTTGGCAGATCGAGCCGTAGTTGAACCAAAATTTTCAAACTTTATGGCCACCAGAGAAAGTTACCTGGCGCCATTGCCCAAAATAAGTGTAATTGGGCCTCGTTTCTTTGTGCCGCCGCCCGACAGACGTGAAGCCACGTACATTCAGCCACAGATGGTATTCAGAAGAATGCACGATGTTTATCCTCAGCATGGATCAGCATCTTTCGCTCAACTTGATAGAGATCGTACAAAAGTAATCCCGGCTGACCGATTTAATCTGTTCCACAAAGTTGATCAAGCCACTCTTAGATTAAGACCGGAAAATTTATTTAGTGTATCAACTGACGCCCTATTAGACAATGTTTCTTTGATTGAAAAAAGAATCTCTGGCAATTTTCATACTTTAACAGACATAGAATTTTTGAGAACAAGATTCGCTCGTCTTGATTCAAATGTGGTTACAACTGTTACAAGAAATAATATTTCTAATGTCACTACGTTAACTTCAAAATCTAGTTACACGGCTCAAGAACGCTATCTAATAGACTTACTAAAACCGATTTACAAATCTCAATTTATTAATACAAATATTAATTTAGACGCAGTAAGTCTTAATTTAGAAAACGTTTTAAAAACACAGGGTAAAGTAATACCTGTTATTAAAGCAAGTACTTTGTCCGCAGTGGATTTCGATCAACGAGTTAATTTGTTACAAAAACAAGTGTTTACTCTAAGGACCGATAACGATCGAACTTTAAGAAACACTGCTCGATTGGGTAGATTGGCCATGGCTAACGTTGCCATGGCCATTAGTAGTCACATAGAAAGATTTTATTATCAACCTATTCCTGTCAGGATAGTACCGAGATTTTCGGTTCCGGTAAACGAATTGTATCTTGCCCGTGTGAATAGAACGTTCATCAGGCATAAATTTACTCATTTAACTGTTGAAAAACCGGCTTCATTCAAAATTCGTCCGCAAACCGGATTTATACCCGATAAATTGGGTATCACTGGCACCATCTCTAGAATAAGCAATATTAACCCTGCGTTTAATAAATTTTACGTGGTCAATGATGAACCATTGAGAAACAGTTTTGCTGGATTAAGAAAATACATAAACGAAGGCATTGTACAGCCGCCCATGCAGGTTATTGGACAGTCTGGAATAACCAACAACCTGGTACAACTGTATTTAGACGACGACGACATATTAACATTAACAGCCGGTAATACTACACCAACACAGTCAGTGACAATTAATCCTGTGGTACGTTTAGAAAGCCCGGCTGTGTACTTCGACGGATATCAAGATTACATTGAATCGTCGCCTTCGGCCATGTTGGGATTTGGTTCTGTACCAACCACAATTGAAATGATGATACGACCCATGGCACGATCACCGATACAGGTGATTACAAGTTTATGGAGTAATTCTAATTTTTATTACACCGATAAGTTAGATATCTATTTAAATAGTCAGTTGCAAATTTGCTTTGGTCAAGTATATCCTAGATCCTTAGATATTTTTTCGCCTGTAAAAGGAGCCTATGAAACCCGATTATTCTGTAGAACTGAACAACCCTTAAATACAAGTTATATAACTCATTTAGCCATAGTTATTCAAAATAATACTGTAACTGTTTACTTTAATGGAGCGCAACAAACCATCGTCGGAACGAATCAAGTTATTGGTCCCAGCGGCAACGCACAATTCAGAATTGGATTCGCTGGTGCACCACAACCTTCGTGGACGTTTGTGAGTAACATATAAATGCCCGATAATATTGTATACACTTATACTATACCGGCAATCGCCGGATCACTGAGTTATATGCCTGTGGTGGCCAGTGATTCAGCGGGATCAACTATGACTTATTCGTTGTCAGGGAATCCTGATTATATTACCATTGATTCTGCCACTGGGTATCTAAGAACTACAACCAATTTGTACGGCATCACTGAAACTCCACCATTTTATGTCATAGTTAGCAATGGGTTTACGTCAATTTCTAGATTGATTAAATTACGGGTAGCACAAGAAATAAATGTAGAATACTTGATCGTAGGCGCCGGCGGAGGTGGCGGATCTGACATGGGAGGCGGCGGTGGTGGTGGCGGTGTCTTGTCTGGCAACGTTGTACTAGATCTAAATGCCACACACACTGTCACAGTTGGTGCAGGCGGTACCGGGGCAGTTGCAGGAACTCGTGTGCCCAGGGGCACAGTTGGTGGATCAAGTTCTTTATTAAAGAGTTCTGAAGTTGATGCCGGCGGTCTAACCAGATCAAATTCTATATTTTTTGACGGCGACAGCGACGCAATTTCGGCACCACCTATCGCAGCATTAAATCTCAATTTGTACAACAACTGGACCATTGAAGGATGGTTTTACCGTAATGCCAGTTTAGGTAACAATGGGTCTGTGATGAGTCTAGGCACCGGTGGCTCGCAGTTGTTTTATCAAATGTGGGTTGGATTAACCAATGGCGAAGTGCAGTTTGGCATGGGCACCGGAGGTTGGGCATGGCAAAGTGGGTTTCCGGTAACATCGCCAATAGGCCTAATTAGGCTTAACACCTGGCATCATGTGGCCATAGTTCGTGCTGGCGTTAATACCTTGTTGATGTTTGTGGACGGTGCTTTGCGTTATGCCAATGGTTCTCTTAATTTTGGCACAGCCACCACCGGCGGAACTTTTAGTTTAGGCAGTTATTTCTTTAATATAAATGGCGACGGATCTTGGTTCAACGGATATGTTTCTAATTTTAGAATAGTAAACGGTACAAGTGTCTACTCAATAAATTTTACACCTCCAACTGGCCCATTGGTAGCAGTGGCAGGAACTACACTGCTGACCTGCCAAACCGATAATCTAATAGACAGTAGTCTAAACAATCTCCCAATAACACGTTTTGGTGACACAGTCGCACAGTATGTAAATCCATTTGGTTTAACAACCAGCGCCATAGCCTCGACGTTTTTTGACGGAACTGGTGATTATCTTAGCGTTGGGCAAACTACTCAAACTGATCTCGGATCCGGTAGTTTTACTTTGGAAATGTGGGTGTATTTTACTGGGATCAATGCTGTAAACGTCAACATCACTGGTAAATGGAATAGTTCGAGTCAGTGGATTTTACAACTTCGTGGCCCCGGCCAAGACAGCATAGCCAACCAACATTGGAGATTTTACTTTAATACCAGCAGTGGTTTTGATTTTACTGAAAGTAGTACCACATCGGTGACCACCGGGGTATGGTATCACATTGCCATGGTTAGAAATGGCAGTGCATGGTGTTTCTTTAGAAATGGCACACTAATAGGTGCTGGGAATAACAGCACAGCCGTAACACCGACCAGTGACACATTGACCATTGGCACAGCACAGAACAATACTTCAAACCTCCAAGGATATATTTTTAATTATAGATTAGTTGTGGGTACTGCGATCTATACAGCAAACTTTACTCCTTCGACTAGTGCTCTTACAACTGTGGCCAACACTGTTACCTTGCTGTGCCAAACTAGCACAGCAACTACTGACAGTGCTGGCAATTTAACTTTGTCTGTGGGATCAGGTAATCCTTACACTACCACATTTAATCCTTTCTTGGTAGGAGAACAATCTACCAAAGCCAACGCTCAACCATTTGTAAGAAATATTGTCACAGTAAATTCTAATATCGATGGTGCTACTCCTATATTGCCCACTGTGGCCAATGTAAATGGTAGATTATATAACGTTCATACTATTACCAGTGGAAACGCTACATTGACCATTGACCAAGTTGGCACTGATAGAATAGAGATATTTTTATGGGGCGCAGGCGGTGCCGGCGGAAGACCTGGTGGTTGGGGCACAGGATCCTATGGAGGCGGTGGTGCAGCAGTTAGAACAGAAATAACTCCTACACTGTATTCGAGATATTATGTTGCCATTGGCGGTGGCGGAAACTATAACTCGGGTGCAGCCGGCGGTAACATGGGCGGTGGATCTGCTTGTTTCAATGGCACTGACAACAGTTATGGAGGTGGCGGCGGCGGATTTACTGCCTTGTATAATAGTAATGTTTATAATTCACAAACAGTTCTATTGCTTGCCGCAGGCGGTGGCGGTGGCGGATCAAGTCGCGCCGGATCGGCCAATAGAGGTGGTGCCGGCGGTTATCCCAATCGTCAAAACGGTTTTTCTCCTTATGATGGAAAAACCAGTTATGCAGGTCGTGGTGGTACTCAATTTATTCCAGGAGCCGACGCCAGTTCGGACAGCGCAAACACTGCTGGTAACCAAGCATTGTTCCAAGGTGGCAACAGCAGAACTAACTCGTATGGTGGGGGCGGAGGTGGCGGTTGGATGGGTGGCTCGGGTGGTGGTTATTCTGAGGCCAACACCATGGGCGGAGGTGGAGGCGGAAGTTCCTACTCAGCAAATTCTCCGCTGCTGGTCAACACAGCGTTTTCCAATGGTAATCTTGACATCCCCGGTGATGTTGGTAATTACCTAAGAACCAGTGGCGGGTATCAGGCCGGTTATGGCGGATCAAACAGCAACGGCGGGCAAAATGGTATTGCCATAGTACGTTATCCCATTGAGTCTAAGTACATTACAAATTTTTACAGTGTAAATGATCAAAATTATTCGCAATCAAGAATAGCACAAGGCGGTGGCGCAGGAGCGACCACACACGATATTACCACTACTAATACACCTGCTAGTTCAGGAGCCAGCGGTGGTGGTGCTTCGGGACAATTAAGCAACTTCGGATGGGGCATACCTGGACAAGGGTTTACTGGAGGATTTTCAGGAGGCCAATGGTATCCTGCCGGTGGCGGTGGTGCCGGAAACAGAAACGTTACCTCGGCTGACTCCAATCAAATGTTCAGCACTGGGTTAGTTTATAACACAGGCGGCGCGGGTGTATTGAATACCATATTAGGTAGAATACTATATTGGGGCGGTGGCGGTGGCGGCGCGGGATATACTTCTTATGGAGGCAATGGTGGTCTTGGTGGCGGAGGAGGCGGAGCGCCAAGATCGTCGCTAACGTCAACCACTGACGGCTACGGTGACACCAATGGTATAAATTTTGCCGGCAACGGCACAGTGGGTACCCTTAATAGTCAAACAAATGTTCCTGGTGGTGCTGGAGGAATTAACACCGGCGGCGGTGGTGGCGGCGGTTCACACTATAATGTTAATAACAATGGAGGCAATGGGGGCTCAGGCATAGTAATCGCAAGGTATATTGGTGCGCCATGGTTTGCTGGTGGTAATATCAGCACATTAGGCAATTATACTGTGCATACCTTTACTTCAAGTGGTTTCTTGCAAGGTTACGTCTTCACTATAACACCGGGCGCTCAGAGTATTTTTGAAGGCGAATCCATTGTATATCAGGTATCGGGTGTAAATGTACCAAATAACACAAGATTGTACTATACTTTACGAAATACTTCTACAATAAGTTCAAACGATATAATTTCAGCTAATGGATCGTTTACTGTTTCGTCTATAGGCTCAAATCAAGTCACTGGATCGTTTATTTTTAGCACAGTTGAAGATTTGTTGTTCGAAGGCAATGAGACTGTAAACTTAGATTTAAGAATTAACAGTGTGACGGGATTTATTGTAGCACAAGCAAACACGGTTATTGTTAGAGAAAGTTTACCGGCCCCAGTGGCTAACATTTCCATTTCTATTCCAAAACGAGTGTACACCGAAGGAGAGAATGTGGTTGCCACAGTGGTTTCTAATTCGGCCATTCCCAATGGTACACAACTCTGGTGGACCACCAATGGAGAAATAACTTCGACAGATCTAAGTCCGTCCTCGGGCACAACTACATTTTTAAATAATTCGGCGACCATAGTTACCTTGCCTACCATTGATCCGGATACTGCGCTTGAACGATTCTTTATCAATTTGAGAACCAGAAGTTTCGACAGTTTAATTTATAAGATCAGCGATCCAATCTACATTTTCTCAACAGCAGGAACATCCGGCGTCGACGTAACTGCTAATTCTATCTTTGAAGGGCAATCAGTTACATTTACTCTGGTCACTTCTGGCTTACCTGATGGAATTAATATTTTTTGGGAAAACGTAGGTTCAACAAATGCTGCTGACTTCAATGACGGGCTGATGTCTGGAAACGCAACTCTGTCGAATGGGTCTGTCACAGTTACACGAACAACCAATTTTGATATTGTAGATGAAAATACAGAAAGCATTGTATTGAATTTTAGATTAATTTCTGCAGCAGACTTAATTTTAGCCACATCACCAAACGTGTCCTTGGTTGATTTTGGATCTATCACTATAACATCAAACGTGAGTTCTGTATTTGAAGGCAATACGGTACTGTACACAGTGACCACAAGTCCAAATGTGCCAAACGGAACAGTTTTATATTGGTCACTGAGTGGTAACGTATCTGCCACAGATTTCGCAGGAAATATAAATTCAGGTGTAGCCTACATAAACAACTCCCAAACATCCATATCCATAGTGCCTGCATTGGATAGGTATGAAGGTGTTGTTGAAACAATGATTCTTGATATTAGAGTAAGTTCTCCATCAGGTGCTATTAAAGCATCGGCTGATCCGGTGCAAGTATTTGATGCAGCGCCTACATTTACAATTACATCAAATATTGCCGGTGGCAGTATCACTGAAGGAAGTGGCGTAAGATTTACAATAACCAGCAACAATGTCCCGAACTTGAGTACCTACTATTGGACCTTGGGCGGCACCTTGTCATCGGCTGACCTAGTAGGCGGAATCGCTTCGGGCTCGATTGTGATTAATAATGATAATGCATTTATTGATTTTGGTGTTCTCGATGATGCGGTAGCAGAAAATACAGAGTATTTGAGTTTTGATCTAAGGACCGATAGCACGTCAGGCCCGATTGTGGCGTCAGCGCCGTCGATTGTGGTCAACGATTTAATACTTGGTGAATTACTGTTAATCGGTGGCGGCGGTCCTGGTGGTTATGCCAATGGTGGAAATCACAATGCCGGTGGTGGTGGTGCTGGTGGCTATGTTTCGTTACCTGTCAGATTAGCAAAACTGACTCAATACTATGTTACCATTGGAGCAGGTGGGGCACGACCGGTGTGGACCGATCAAGGTGATCCCGTCTATAATGGTACTGCTAGCAGTTTTTTCTCTAACGCGAATGTAACCATGTACTCCAGTGGATCAATTAGCACAGCCAACATAGTTGCCCTAGGCGGCGGCTATGGTCAGGGTGGTATCATTAATGCAGGTAACTATGGTGGTAATGGTGGTTCAGGCGGTGGCGGATCAGGTGGAATTTACGGTTCTCCGGGAGTAGCAATACAGAATTCCACATACGGCTATGGTTCAGGAAATAATGGAGGAAGTTCTAATCAATTTGGACAACCCGGCGGTGGTGGTGGTGCAGGAGCCGTCGGCGGATTTGGTGGTACAAGTTCTAATAGAGTCGGTGGTGCAGGCCTAGCCAACCCTTTCCCAGCAGCACATAGCACAGTGGGTCAATTGAGTGGAGGCGTATATTATCTCGCAGGCGGCGGTGGCGGAACTGGATCTGTGGGTGGCGTAGGCGGAGGTGGCAGTGCTACATACAGCACCAATGGATGTACTGCTGGGTTACCAAACACCGGTGGTGGCGGAGGTGCTGGTGGTGCCGACGGCAACCCAGAACAAGGGCAAGCAGGTGGTAGTGGAGTAGCTGTAATACGCTATCCCGGAAATACAGTTTTAGGTACCGGAGGTAATGCAACAGCCATTGGTGGTTATGTGTACCATACTTTTACAACGTCAGGGATACTTAATTTGGCTCTGTTCACTGGTACTATTAGTGCAAATACACTAACAGTCACCGAAGGAAACACAGTTGGCTTTACGGTTAGCACCACTAATGTAAGTGATGGATCAGTGTTTTATTGGATCAACACTGGTACCACCAATGGAGTCACTGATTTCACAAGTGCGTCAAATCAAGGAACATTTACAGTAACAAATAATTCAGGCTTCTTCACAATCACAGTGGCCAATGATCGTGCCACTGAAGGCCCGGAAACCATGGTCATTGATCTCAGATACGGTTCAGCAGGGGGTATTTTATTAGCAACTTCCCAGACAATTACTGTAACTGATACATCATTGACTCCTGTGTATACTATAACACCTAATGTGGCAACTATACTTGAAAGTGGTTCAGTGTCATATTCGATCACTACAGGCAACGTTGTTCCTGGAACCACTATTTTCTGGACCAACAGCGGCACCACAAGTGCAGCCGATTTTGCTTCAGGACAAAACAGTGGAAATGTGGTAATAAATGGAACCTACGCATCTGGATCTGCATCGTTTGTTGTTACATCTGCCTTGGATTCAGCCACAGAAGGCAGCGAAACAATTATTATTCAATTGAGAGAAAATTCCATTGCTGGTCCAATAGTGGCCACCAGTTCGGCTGTGACAGTGCTAGATGCCACATATTCTATTACACCAAGTACTACAACCATTACCGAAGGACAAAGTGTAACATTTACCATTGCTACAACAAATATCCTGCCAGGAACTGTGTTATATTGGACAAACGCTGGATCAACAACTGGATCTGATTTCAGCGATGGCCTGAACAGCGGCAATGTCACAATAACCGGAACCCAGGCCTCGGGGTCGGCATCGATTACATTAAACACCGTAGCAGATTTAGTTGCTGATCCAGGTGAAACCATAGTCTTGCAACTAAGGATCAACAGCACCAGTGGCACAGTGGTAGCAACAGCAGCCACAGTCACAGTCAATGATGCTAACCCAATTGTTGCCTTGGATTTTGTTATAGTCGGCGGTGGTGGTGGAGGCGGAAAAGATATTGGTGGTGGCGGTGGTGCTGGTGGATTCTGGTACAGTGTCAACAGCGGAACTGGTTCAAACTATTCGGGATCCAAGACCTTCTACCGATATGGAACCTACACTGTGGGCGTCGGTGGCGGCGGCTCGGGTGCAACGTCGACATCTAGTAGAGGGGGTACTGGTGGCAATTCTTCAATTTCGGGACCAGGCATAAACATTACTGCCTTAGGCGGTGGTGGTGGTGCTGGTAGATTAAGTACTCCGGGCGGTGGGTCAGGGGGGTCAGGGGGTGGTGGTGCATTAAACATAGGTGCAGGCGCGGCAGGTTCAGGTTCGTCGCCGCAGGGTAATAATGGTGCTCCTGGGGCCGGTGATGGTCTAGGCGGCAGCGGAACGCTAAACAGTTGGGGCGGTGGTGGAGGTGGTGCAGGATCAGCAGGTTCAGGACGCAACGGCGGCAACGGAGCACAAAGTGTTTACGGCAGTTTCTTTGAATGGACATACACACTAGGACTAACAGCCGGTGGATTCGCCGGAGGTGGTGCAGGGGGTACATTTGATAATAGTGTACAGGGCACAGTTGACACCAACAGCGGTGGCGGGTTAGCATCAACATCGGGACAAAATGTCAATGGGGGCAACGGCGTTCAATACTCAGGTGGTGGGGGTGGGGGTCAAAGCAGTGCAGGGTCCGGCAGCGGCGGCAGCGGCGGCAGCGGCATTGTGATCATTAGATATATTACAGGATCGTTAAATATAACAGGCGGCACTGCCTATGTTGGCGGTTCTTACACATATCGTGCATTTTTCGGAGGCGGTAGCTTTACAATAAATTAATATGCCTAATAGTATAGATTCATTTGATCCGTTCATTTACGATACTCCGGTTACCACTGGATTCTTTAAGGGTTATATTTCTAATTTTAGAATCACCACTGGTCAGGCACTGTACACTGGTAATTTTACAGCACCAAATGTTGACACTCTGACCACAACCACAGTGGGTGTACTAGGAGCCAACACAGCAGCCACTATCAGTCCTGGTTCTGTGTTGGTCTTGAGTTTTGTTGACAATGACGTAGTCACAAAGAATTCTAGTAATTATGGAAATATTGTGTTAACAGCCTATGGCATGCCCACTGTTAACACAATTAAAACTGGATTGTCTTATAATCAACCAGTGGTTCGTAGAGATGAAACATCGTCTATTAGGATGCAGTATTTTGATAAATTTGATGCCGGTGATGTAGTTTTAATCAAAGATTCTGACACAGGTTTCTCTGCCACAGCCAATGTAATCAGCACCGATTATAACACTGTTACTTTTAACAGTATTGAAGGATTCCCTATAGATTACTTAGGTGGCATGACCATACAGAATTTGTCATCTTTTGTAAAACCCACTGCACAATTGCCCTATCAAGATTGGAGGTCGGCCAGTACTCCGCAGGAAAGACTGCTGGCTTCTAGATACACTGAAAATAATAAAACTGTACGTTTAAGTGTTGATCGAAACCTAGGTGAAAATATCACCAGCAACATTGGCATTCTACAAACACTGAGTCCTGTTAATTATACCACAGAAACACCAGGTGATTTGAGATTATTGGTCACCGGTATTGATACAACGCCCTTTGGTAATACTGTTTCTTTTTATCTCGACGACAACGACTTTTTAACACCTTATACCAGGGACACCGCCAATGTCACTACTCTGTCATTTTCTTATCAAGATGCTGTACCATTTCCGGTTAATTCAAACGTTAGAATCATTGATACCACAACCGGGTTTACAGTAACCACACAAGTTTTAGCCGCTACAAACAGCAGTGTCACAGCCAATGTGTTTGTGACTAATGTTGGTGCCACATTCTATGTGGAAAAAGATTATAGCCTAGTTTATCCACAGACCCTGGTTAAACCTACCACTAGACCAAAGAATTCAAGAGAACTTTATTATTATCTTTCTGTCGCTCCGAGACTGTATGGTTACAGAGATAACATCCCCGACCTAAGACAATCCATTGCTGACAGTGCTTTTCGTGGCAATTTAACAATTCAAGCGAACTTGTTATTAAATTTCCCGAACCCTACTGTTACTGATTTATCGACTGCGCTGGGCAGATATTGGTTCTCTACGTTGGCACCTGGACGTCGTGGTGTTGTAATTAATACTACTTCTCGATTAATTGCGGACCAAGCGCCAATAGTGCCTTATCAAGCACTTGATAAGGATTTAGACGATTATTTTGGAAATAACACACGAAAGGGCGAGGTTACTTATACCTTACCGGGGACTTATATTTGGACGGCACCCCCGGGCGTGACTCGTGTTAGTGTAGTAGCCGTTGGTGGCGGAGGTGGTGGCTCAAACCATGGCGAAGGCGGTGGCGGTGGAGGTTTAGGATGGGGAAATGTTGCAGTGTCCCCGGGGCAAAGTTACACAATTCGAGTAGGCGAAGGTGGTCGCGGCGGCGCACTGAGCACTGGTATCTCGTTAGGCAACAATGGAGGTGACAGTTGGTTCCTGAGTAACGCTACAGTAGCAGGATTCGGCGGCAGTGGGGGAGGAGTAGCACTGAGCCAACGAGGTACTGTTCAGACCATTGGTCAGATTGCCTATACCATTGCCGGTACTTATTCTTGGACTGCCCCGGCTGGTGTTACCAGTGTTAGTGTAGTGGCCATTGGCGGTGGCGGTGGCCCGAACTCAGCCACCAACAACGGCGGTGGCGGGGGAGGCCTTGGTTGGCGAAATAACATTCCGGTTGTCCCGGGACAAACTTACACTGTGGTAGTTGGTGCCGGTGGCGCTTTAAATGCCAATGGCGGAGCAAGTTATTTTATAAGCACTGCAACAGTGGCCGGATTTGGTGGATCAACAGGTGGTGCAGGTGGATCTTTTGTAGGTGATGGCGGTGGTGCTGGTGGTCAAGGTGGAACCCCTACTGCATTATTTTATGAGGGCGGTGCTGGTGGTGCTGGCGGGTATAGCGGAAGTGGAGGACGCGGAGGCTACAATGCAACAACCGGGCTTAATGGACAAAATGGGTCCGGCGGTGGCGGCGGCGGTGGCGGCGCTTTTGCACGTGATTATGGAGTTTACATTGGTCAACGGCCCAGTGGTGGTGGGGGTGTAGGTATACTAGGTCAAGGCACCAGTGGTGCTGGCGCTGTAGGTGCTGATTTTGAAACGGTAGGCGGTCGTGGAGGTTCAGGTGGTACAGACGGTACCTGGGGCACTGAAGGTGCACCAAATTTACCTGAAGCAAATCGTCGGGCTGCTAATGGTGGTTTGTATGGCGGTGGCGGAACTGCGTCAGGTGCCGGCGGTATTGGCGGGAGAGGTGCTGTAAGGATCATGTGGGGCGGCGGAAGAACATATCCGCTTAACGCAGCCGATGCAAGTTTAGTAGAAACTTTTGGTTTATCACTTGGTAATCCTGGGGGCGAGTATGTAGGCGACGGTGGCGGCCGAGGCGGCCCCGGCGGTACTTGGACTGGTTCTGGATTCAGGGCTGCGGCAGGTGGTGGCGGTGCTGGTGGTTATTCGGGTTCTGGTGGTCGCGGTGGCGATGCACATACGTCAGGCACAGTACCTGCCAATATCGCTACTAGTGCAGTTGGGGGAGGCGGCGGTGGCGGAGCAGGCGTTTATGGTAGCCCATCTATCTATGATTATGTAGGGTCAGCCGGTGGTGGCGGCGGTGGTGTCGGGTTATTACAATCGGGATCCACTGGGGCAGCAGGAAATTTAAATCCTAGAGCCACATTAACATCATCACAAGTAGTTTACGAGCAGATGAACTATCTTACTTCGGGCACCGTTAACCTAGTAGGACCAACAGAATACTACGAAGGTAACGATGCCACACCCTATTTAAATAATTGGAGCCCGACTACAACATTTAATATGACGCAGATGGGCGGATTTGGTAACACCACTGCACACGGGCATTCTCCGTCCACTTGGTTCTATTTTTTCTCTAGTTCTATTCCGCAGCACACACAAGTCAGATATAGTTTTTACTGGCATTTTGTTGACAGTGTCGATGGCGAAACCAATTTCTTTGATGTCGAGGGAGTTAGATACTTACAATTTACCAAAGTTTGGAACGTGGCCGGTGCAAGTTCAACTACTATAAACTTATGCTCGGCAAATAGTGCCAATGGTGGAAATTTTTCTTGGAGAACTTACAATGGGTACAGTTACGCACCTTGGGGCAGTAATAGAGGTGACGGTTTCAATGGATACTTTTATGTAGACACAGGATGGATTAATCACACTGCGGCAAATATTACTATCGGTCATTTCATTGGCGCAGACCAAGTTGCCACAGACGAGGCTTCTTATATAAGTCATGTTAGATTTCAATTTAGAAACAGTCCTGCTACTTCGTTTGTTGACACAAACATGTATAGATCGGCAGCAGGCGATGCTTGGGACGCACAAGTTTATTCTCTACAGCCTTTTACAGCACCGTGTACTATTGAATTTAATAAACGAGCCGATTCTGGAGATAATGGTGTAGGATATACCATGATAGGTTGGAATAGTGATCCTGCAACCAATGCTAGTTTTGATACACTAGATTACGCCTCCTACCCATATCGAACTGACATTTATTCAGTTCACCACAATGGCACTCAAGTTTTTTTCAGCGGTGCATGGAATCCTAATAATAAATTTTACATAGTTTATGACACCGACGGGCTCATCAAACACTACAACGGAACTACACTGCTATATTCAGTTAATTATGGTTTGAACCAAACTGTATATTTTGACAGTTCGTTTAATTCAGGTAATCAAGTTTTCGGTGGTTTGTATAATGTAAGGGTGTCTAGGTTAGCGTGGGACGGGACCGCTAATTCTTATGTTGGCACCACATTCACAGGTGGCAGTGGCGGTTCTGGTGGTAGCAGTGGGACAAATGGGTCAACGTTTTCTGAATTTATTCCTAGAAACGGGCGCCCAGGCGGATCATATGGCGGTGGTGGATCAGGAGGCGGCCCAATTGGTACTGCATTTAATTATGCTGTGGCAGGTGGTGACGGTGCAGGTGGTGCAGTAAGAATCGTCTACGGTACCGGTGCATCTTACCCCTTTACTTCAAATGCTGCATTCACAACAGGCAACGCAGTCATAGCACAAACAACTTATAGTATTATAACAACCTCGTCGGCCAACAAGCCCAGAGATTTACTATATTTTGCTCAACGAGTACCTGGATACAAAGGTGTGTCAGCATTGAATTTGTCTGGCGGAACCTTGATGATCAACAAAGGCACTTTCTTAGCCGACGAAAAAGAAGGCTCATCAAAGAGTCTCGGATTGAGTTTAGGAAATATTCTTAAGTTAGGACTCAAGAAAGGCAGTATTTGGGAATTATGGCAGGACTTCCCCTTAGATAAAAGAATTGCTGTTTTAAATCGGGCTTTCCAAAAGGTAGTAACTGTTCCTGGAATCGAAAAAACATTTGGTATTAGCGAAGTTGCCAAGTTGCAGTTAAGACTAATGGGGCCACAAATACAAATCGATGGGCTTATTAATGCTCCTAGGGAAGTTGTCAGTGAAGTACTTGATCTTGTAAATCGTTCAGATAATAGATATTTCTCCTACCTTCAAAAACAAGTTGCAGCAAATCTAGTAGATGTACTAGATAAAAGATTTTTTGGTAGACTTGAGGCCAGATATAAATTTAATGTTGTTGATTTTGCCATTGGTTTTGTTCTAATTCCATCATCCGATTCCCAAGGAAGATTAGAGGTATTCAAAATACCAGCCAATTCTCGAAATCCATTGCATGAAATACAACGTAAGAAAGATCCAGTGACCTTCTGGACTTAATTTATAAAGCAAAAAACATAAATAATAAATAACGTTAAATTACGGAGATTCAACATGTACAACGATTTAAACAACATTTTCCCGGACCATTTTCATTTTTATGAAGTAGGGAATATGAGTTTTAGTGATGCACTAGAGCGCTGTGCCCGACTAACCGGCGACGATGGGCACGTTGTTAATTATCAGGGAAAAATTATTTTTGCTGTTAAACACAAAATCGATACAAACGACATCAGTTGGTTAAATCCAGTACCGGGCACACCTATAGAGCCAGCCCCTAACCAAGAATAATAGTAACAAAAAACATAGGAATTAATTATGGCCAAAAGAGTAATTGGGGAAAACTATTCGTTTACTGCGTCAACAAGAACCATTGTGATCAATGGTAAAATGATACGCAGAGAAACACTAGTTCTTATCCTTAATGTAACTAGAAACACAGTAATTTATAATTTTGCTGATCCTAATTTAACAGCAACAAGCTACACACCCACTGTAGATCCAACTACATTAGCTGAATCAACAACAATTGTACTGAATTATAATACAACATCAATGGCCAATACTGATAAACTCAGTATTATTGTTGACGAAGTTAATGAATTAATGTATCCGGCTGAAGTAATGATGGATCCGGTGCAAAAATTTAGAATGAGCACTCCGCAGGCTCTCATTGATACAGACTTTGAGTACGGGACACAACCTACAAAATGGGAAACAATTACTCTAGTTAATAATAGGCCCAGTGCGTTTTTTGATAACGCTAGTCCGTTGACCAACATTAACACAGCAGGTACATTTTTTAATGCCTCAGGGAACTATCAGATTACTAACATTGCTGGCAACGGTACAAGGTTAGTCACAGTTAGTATTAATAACACTACCGGCATTACAACCAGCACTCCTATCTATATTCAAGATACCATTGATCCTAATGCCAATGGGTGGTTCTTGCCTTTTTCTGTTACAACTAACAGTAACTTTACCTACTATGCACTTCAAAACGTTTTAAATCAATCGATCTACGATGTTACTAAAAGTTACGTTTGGGTAGGTAACCATTTCAGTTTAGCGGGCGTTACATTGAGTGCCACTGCTGGTGTTGCGTTTACCTATTCGGGAACTGCTATTACTTGTACAACAGCACAGCCTCATGGTTTTTCTGCAGGTAACAGTATATTTGTTATTGGTACTACAGCAACAACAAACCCGCCCAATGGTGTTTGGACTATTAGAAATACACCGACAACTAATACATTTGTTTTTGATGTTATTAGTGCTCCAACTGGAACTATTGGTCTAACGGCCCCGGGTTCAGGGCTTACACTAAACACCACAGTGCTAGCCGGTGGTGTTATTAGTCAAATTGCAATTAATGCCGCTGGTTCCGGATATCAAACCGGGGACGTGGTACTAATCACCGGCGGCGGTTCAAACGCTTGGTGTAAAATCATGGCGCAGAATGGCGGTGTGGTTACTGCGGTGTCATTATACCATGGCGGTACTGGATATACGTCTGCTAGTGCTGTAGGAACATCAATGGCATTTAGTTGCAACACATTGTTTCCAAGAACATACGGTTCAAGTATTCATAGACCTTGGGACGGCGGTGTAAACTTTACTGCTGGTATCCCCTACAACGGTAACCAAACAATACGTCAGACACGTCGTTATTTCCGTTATCAGTCTGGCAAAGGCATGCAGTTTAGTACCGGGTCAAATCTTAGTCCTCCGATATTTGTTGACAATTTAACTGCAACAGGTACAACAGTTAGTGTTAACTGTCGTATTCCCCATCAGCTAGGTGCAAATACAGTCGTTCGAGTTTCGGGCGCTGCTGATTCGGCTTACAATGGTACCTTTACGGTGACTTCGACCCCAACGCTTAATCAATTACAGTATACAGCAAATTCGGCTCCGAGTACTAGTCCTTCATTAGGATTTCCTATTAGTATTCAAGCACAAAATTGGTATGGTGCTTGTGTGCGTGTTGGTATGTTCGACATGCAAAATGGATTTTATTGGGAGTATGACGGACAACAAATGTATGCTGTGTTAAGAAGTAGCACACAGCAGTTGTCGGGATTAATTACAACATTAAATGCAGGAAATACTATTGTAACTGCTAACAATTCGGTGTTCTCTAAACAACTAATTCCGGGCGACTATGTTGTGATTCGTGGCATGAGTTATGTAGTTGAGAATATTCTCAATGATACACAAATGGTAATTTATCCTGAATATCGGGGAGTTAACATTGGATTCCCGGCTCAGGTAACCATGAGCAAAACTATTAACACTAGAATTCCACAGAGCCAGTTTAACATTGATCGACTCGACGGCAGTGGTGTGAGTGGTTACACACTAGACCCACTGAGAATGCAAATGTGGTATATTGATTATAGTTGGTATGGTGCAGGTGCAATTCGTTTCGGTATTAAAGACCAAAGAGGGGAAGTTAAGTACGCACATCGAATTGTCAACGCCGGTAGAAATACTGAGGCTTACATGCGCTCAGGAAACATGCCTGCACGTTACGAAGTAAACACCAATTGGCCGTTTACTACATTAACTGCAACTGTGTCAGCAGCAGAAACAAGTACCATCAATGTTACTAGCACCGCAGATTTTCCGCCGGCTGGTATTTTAATTTTAAAACAATCGGCCTTTCTTGGTGGAGCAATTGAATACATCAGATATACTGGTAAAACTGGAACTACTTTTACCGGTTTGACTCGTGCCTTGCAAAACTTAACCGGTCCGGGACAATTAGTTAATTTAGGCGGCAGTGCTAGCACAAACACATTTACTTATAGTGCGTTGGCACCAATTCAAGTGGCTCTTTATTCTCCACAAGCCGGTATTACTATTGGTCACTGGGGAAGTTCTGTGATCATGGACGGTAGATACGACGATGATAAATCGTTTGTGTTTAACTTTGGACAAAATACACAACAAACTTTTCCAACAGCCGGCGTAAGATATGCTGTGTTTAGTGTACGTCTTGCACCTGCTGTAGATCAAGGTTTAACTGGCTTACTCGGCGGCAGAGAGATCGTCAACAGAATGCAGTTGACACTAAGAGGTGTGGGTGTGTTTGCTACCACTGCTGCTGTTCGATGCGAGTTTATTTTGAATGGTCGTGTCACAGGTACTCCTGGTACATGGACACCAGTTGGTGGTTCAAGTTTAGCACAATATGCAGTTCACAGTACCAACAGTACTATAGCAGGCGGCGAAAGTGTGTTTAACTTCTTTGCTCCGTCAGGCGGGTTAAGTACGCAAGATCTTAGTTTGGTACGTGACTTAGGTAACAGCATCATGGGCGGCGGGTTATCGTTTACTAATACAGTAAATGATCTTAACAAATACCCCGACGGCCCTGACATGATCACTTTGTGCGTTACGCCACTGGCAGTCAATGCCGCGGTTGCAGCACGATTAAACTGGACCGAAGCACAAGCATAATTTTGCTTTTACAATAAATGTGCCGCAATTATTGCGGCACATTTTCTTTTGTGTCTTTATTTACAATAAATACATGATCTCGGAGGTTCTCTATGGCTGTTTATGCTTTAGTTGATGAAAATAATATAGTTATTGACATTCGCGGCGGTGATGCTGAATGGGTGGCTACACAAAGTGATCGGTGGATTGAAACAGATCCTGACACAATTGGCGGTCAACATCGATTTGATGGTATTCCTTTAAGGAAAAATTTCGCCCAACTTGGTTACACGTATGACGAAATTCTTGATGCATTTATTCCGCCAAAAACTACACCAAGTTGGGTGGTTGATCCCGATACAGGCCAATGGGTAGCACCAGTGCCTTATCCCAATGATGGCGGTAATTATGTATGGAACGAAACTAGACAACAATGGGACTCGATAACATTGCCTCCTCAAGGCGATAATCTGTCAATTTAAGGAGAAAAACATGGGACATTTTGCACAGATAGATGAAAATGATGTAGTAGTACAAGTTATTGTGGCCGAACAAGATTTTATTAACACTGGTGCTGTGGGAGATCCTAGTCGTTGGATACAAACCAGTTACAATACTATAGGTGGCGTGCATAGACTGGGCGGAACCCCATTGCGTAAAAATTATGCTGGCATTGGTTATACCTATAACAGACAATTAGATGCTTTTGTACCACCGAAGCCGTATCCAAGTTGGGTTTTAAACAACGACTCGTGTTTATGGGAAGCACCGGTTCCGATGCCATCGGATGCAGGCACCGGTGATCCTATGAAAATTTATTTCTGGGACGAATCTACACTAAATTGGCAAGAAGCACCGCCACCACCTGTTCCCACCGAATAACAAAAACTGCCCGTAAAGGGCAGTTTTTTTGAGCACTTGACTAGCAGAATAAAGTATAAATATAGCATACGATTGTGAGATTTTCATATGCCTTTTCCGTCAAATCCAACTAATGGTCAACAAGTAACTGTTAACGGTACATTATATACCTATAACAGTGCCAAAGACGCTTGGTCTAGGACCAGCAGTGTTGGATCAACTGCTGGGGGTGTTGTTGTAGTAAGCGAAATTCCACCGGCCACCGTTGCTAATCCTGATCGAGTTAACATTTGGATAGATTCAGATTCTGGTAAACAATATGTCTACGTTAATGACAATACCAGCAGTCAATGGGTTGAACTAGGGGGCGGAACACAAGGTGCAACTGGTGCCCAAGGCATTCAAGGTAATATTGGTAGCCCAGGCGGAGCCACTGGTGCAACTGGCGTACAAGGGGCCACTGGACCACAAGGTAATCCCGGGGGAGCCACTGGTGCAACAGGCCCATCTGGAAGTCCTGGTAGTCCTGGCGGAGCCACTGGTGCCACTGGATTAACAGGAGCCACTGGTGTTGGTGCGACAGGAGCAACAGGAATAGGAGCAACAGGATCAACAGGGCCTGCTGGTGCCACAGGACCGATTCTTACGATCGCTGTAAGCGATGATCCGCCGTCAAGTCCATCTAGCGGAACGCTATGGTGGGCTAGCAATGTTGGATCACTTTATTTTTATTATGTTGACTCCGACAGCGGCCAGTGGATTACAGCTAGTTTAGGACCAGCCGGACCTGTTGGTGCAACTGGTGCCAGTGGTGTATCGGGAATTTCGGGAGCCACTGGTGCAACTGGTCCTACAGGTAGTCCAGGCGGAGCCACTGGTGCAACCGGGACTTCGGGGTCAATTGGTGCAACCGGCGCCACTGGTTTAGTCAGCAGAAGTAATGCCAGTGTTACAGTGACTAATTTAGCCGCTGGAGCCAATGCTAATGCTTCTATAACTGGGTTCACTGGTTATAATCTATATAAAATACAAGTAAGTAATCCAGCCTGGGTAAGGTTGTATACAAATATTGCGGCCCGCGCTCTTGATTTAACTAGATCGCAAGGCGTTGATCCATCTCCAGATGTTGGTATTATTGCCGAAGTTATAACTACCACAGTTAATCAAACTGTAACGTTATCACCTGCGGTACTGGGATTCAACGACGAAAACCCAGTGACCAATCAAATACCAATTTACGTCACAAATACTGGCGTCAGTGCAAACACAATCACAGTAAATGTAACCATAGTTAGAACGGAGCTCTAACATGGCCGAAGAACGCGAGTATATAATTACTCTAAAACCTGGTGCCGACCTAGATCAATTTTACGACGACATGGAAAGCACCTATGGGGATGCTGAAATTCCGTTTCGGCAAATTGAATGTGCTTATAGAAGACCGATGAGTCGTGGCACGCATTATTTTTTAACCGATGATGAAGCAGCGCAGGTTGCTCAGGACTCGCGTGTAGAAGCCGTTGATTTGCACTATGTTGATCGCGGTTTGGAAATTAGACCTTGTGTACTACAAACCAGTTCGAATTGGGATAAATCCAGTACTAATAATGCCGCTGACGTTAATTGGGGATTGCTAAGAGGTTATGAACGTGCCACTAGAGCAAATTGGGGCAGTGATAATACAGCAGCAGTTACAGGCACCATTGATTTAACCAACATCGGAAGAAATGTTGATGTAGTCATCATCGACGGGCATTTGGTATCCGGGCACCCAGAATGGGCAGTTAATGCAGATGGCACCGGTGGCACACGCTTGAATCAATTTAATTGGTTTCAATACAACAACGAAGTGCGTGGCGTTGCTGCCGGAACTTATGTTTACGATTTTATCACTGGAGCAGACGCTGACAATAATCACGGAAATAATGTAGCAGCCATTGCAGCAGGAAATACCTGTGGTTGGGCCCGCGGAGCAAACATTTATAATATTACACCGTATAGTTCGAGTACTAATAACTCCTCAGGATATGTTAATTATCTATACGACCTTATGAATTACGTAAGAATATGGCATCAAGGTAAACCCATTAATCCTGCAACTGGGCGTAAGAACCCTACCATATGCAACATGAGTTGGGGATTGCAAGGAAGTATAGCGTTGAGTAGTATCGATAGAGTTATATATCAAGGCGTTACTTATAACAAGCCCGGCGGCGGTTGGACAGTGACAGATCGTGCTAATTTTGGATTAGTAGCAGCCAGTGGATCTAATATGTTGTACATGGCCAGGGACGCTAGCATAGACGCAGACATGGCAGATGCAATTAATGACGGTATTATTCTAGTAGGCGCCGCTGGAAATTTTTACATGTACAATGAACGATTTGGTAATACCAATTATGATAATGCTTTGCAGTACTTGTCGGGCACATATCAAAGTTTATTTTATATGCGGGGTCCATCGCCGGCGGCAGCAAACAGTGTGATCTGTGTTAGTTCCATTGATTCTACAGTTGTTGAGCGCAAAGCAGATTATAGTAATGCTGGTACACGCACCGACATTTTTGCTTCTGGTAGCAATATCATGGGGGCATATTATACTGGTGGAGTAGCCGACCCCAGGAATGCCGGTTTTAATAAAGGTAAAATGTCTGGAACTAGTCAGGCGTCGCCGCAAGTAACAGGCTTAATTGCTTGCGCACTAGAAAACTACCCTAACATGACAGCAGCGCAGGCTTTGCAGTACATACAAAGTTCGGCCACTTCTAACTCACTGAGTAATTCTGCTTTTAGTACAACATATGGTTCTAGTTCATATTTGAGTTATAACACACTATATAACGGACCTAATTTATACGCCGCCTACAAAAGTGAAGGAAATAGAACCAATCAGGTATATCCAAGGCGCGATCACTTTGTTAGGCCCGCAGCAGGAAGAACATTTCCAAGACAAAAAATACGCAGATTTGGTTAATAAATAGAATTGAACAAGGTCAAAGTATGCCATTAAATTTTCCTAATAATCCTTCAATTAACGCCACGGTCAATGTTGGCAATATTATATACACCTGGGATGGCGTTAAATGGAACGCATCTGTGGCGCAAGGTGCCACAGGTTTGACTGGAGCCACTGGCGCATCTGGGAGCAATGGAACAAATGGAGCCACAGGTGCTACAGGCCCTCAGGGCAGTCCTGGCGGAGCCACAGGTGCCACAGGCGTAACGGGTTCCACAGGCGCCACAGGCCCTGGCGCCAATATAGCCATTGAAAGTATGAACGTATTAACAGGTAGTACCGGCACAGTGGCACATGATTATACCTTGGGTGGTCTATGGTTGCACACTGGAGTTGCTGCAAACTTTACTGCTAATTTTACCAATGTTCCTACAACTAATAACAATGTAATTACATTTACACTTATTCTTTATCAAGGATCTATACCCTATTACCCTAATAGTGTTCAAATTGATGGTGTATTACAAACTGTGTTATGGAATGATAATGCTGTACCTACACCAAATGCCAACAAAACAGAAGTTTTTTCGTTTAGTCTAATAAGATCAAGTTCAAGTTGGCGTGTAATGGGTAGTTTTAGTACATACGGATAATCATGCCTAGGCTGAATAGTTTAGTTAAACAACCACTGGCGAGAAAATTTAAAAAACCCTCAGTTAGATATTCTGTTACTCCGGCACAATCAACAATCAACGAAGGCGAGAATATAAGTTTTTTTATTACCACATTGAATGTGACTTCGGGTACTACGTTGTACTGGACTGTGACTGGTAATGTGTCGGCTTCTGATTTTACCGGCAATGTTAACAGCGGCAGTTTCGCAATAACTCACGGTCAAGGAACGGTCACTACATACATTGCTGCTGATGCTAGTCCCGGCGCGACCGAAGGACCTGAGGTGTTTAGGTTAGAAATTAGAACAGACAGTACCGCTGGCAATATCGTTGCCACTAGTTCTAATGTGATCATCAATGATACCAGTACGAGTGTCATACCAACACCAACACCAACACCAAGTATTACACCAAGTCCAACACCTACTCCAAGTATCACGCCGACACCAACGCCGACTCCAAGTATCACGCCGACACCGACGCCTACTCCAACACCTACACCTTCGGGTAGTCCACCACCGACTCCGACCCCTTCGCCATTACCACAGAGTTTAACTGTTGAGTACAATCTAATTGCTGGTGGCGGTGCCGGGGCCGGTGGGTCGCCCAGTGCCAATAATTACGGCGGTGGCGGTGGGGCTGGCGGATTCTTGTCGGGTTCAGCAACCAAGACTACTTTAAGTGCATACACTATTACCATTGGAGGTGGTGGCACCGGCGGATCCAATAAAGGCACCAATGGATCAAACACTGTTTTTGACACCCATAGTGCTGTCGGTGGTGGCGCCGGCGGCAACACCAATTCATCTGCAGGCAACAGCGGTGGATCAGGCGGCGGTGCCTGGAACCAAGCCACCTTAATCGGCGGCGGTGCAGGAACTTCGGGTCAAGGATTCCAAGGTGGTGCTTATCCTACTCCAGGAAACACTGCCACTGGCGCTGGAGGCGGCGGTGGAGCTGGTGGCAGCCCACCAAATGCAGCAATGAACACAGGCAGCATCTACAGCGCCTGTGTAATGGATGGAGGTCCAGGAAAAACATCTACTCTTAATGGTGGCACCTATGCCGGAGGTGGTGGCGCCGGATGGTATGCTACTGGGGGAAGAAGATCCGGTGGCAGCGGAGGTGGAGCCAGTGGTGGGTACAATCTCAATGGTTCAAGGGCTGGTAATTCGGGATCAGGTAATAGCGGTGGTGGTGGTGGCGGTGGTGCCAGCTGGGCCACATTAGATACCAATAATATCGGAGGCAATGGCGGATCGGGTATAGCGATTCTAAGAATTCCTGTGGCGTTTTCGGCTACATTTGGCGGTGGAGCGTCGGCTAGCAGTTCGTCCGACGGTACATACAATGTATACACTATATTCTCAAGCGGTACGGTTACCTTTAGATAACGTTCTTAAAATAAATAATTAAAAGGTTAAAAAAATGCCCTTAGATTACCCGTCGAATCCCACAATAGGTAGTACCTATGTATTAAATGGTCGCAGTTGGATCTGGGACGGCCTAGCATGGAATTTAACCAGCGTAGGCATAATCGGAGCCACTGGGTTAACTGGTGCCACCGGGGTGTCGGTAACTAGTGCAAATGTTTCAACTGGAAACTTAGTCATTGGATTATCAAGTAACAGCACCATCAATGCAGGCAGAGTGATTGGTGCCACTGGACTAACCGGTTCCACTGGACTAACCGGTGCCACTGGAAGTACAGGTCCGTCACCGAACTTTGTGTTAGAAGCATCGAATACTTTGACCGGTAGCACCGGTACTGTGGCACACAATTATACAGTGGGCGGCATTTGGATACACACTAGCATAGCAGCCAATTTTACTGCCAATTTTACAAACGTGCCGACTACCGCCGGTTCTGTGGTTAATTTTACACTGGTTCTTATTCAAGGTGCCTCACCTTACTTTCCTAATGCAGTTCAAATTGATGGAGTTGCACAAACAATAAACTGGCTCGAAGGATTAACACCAACTCCAGTGGCCAATAAAAAAGACATGGCCTCGTTTAATCTAGTGCGTAATGCCGGTAGTTGGATAGTTTTTGGATCCTATGCCACGTTTGGATAAATTATGCCGGTTTTAAACAGTGTGGTTTTTCGGGGACTTAGGCGCATTGCAAGTCCGAAAAATCTATTAATCGATTTATTAGTCATCGGTGGTGGCGGTGGCGGTGGAGGCTACGGCGGTTGGGGCGGCGGTGGTGGTGGCGGAGCCGGCGGTGTACTATACGGGTCTATTAGCCAAGATCGTAGTTCATCTTTAACATATAGTATCACCATTGGTGGCGGCGGAACAGGGGCAACAGGACAATTTAATGGCACAGTTGGTACCGACACAACGGTAACAGGTGGGGGGTTAAACCTAGCAGCCAAAGGCGGCGGTTATGGGGGTAGGGAATCCCCCGGTGGGCCCGGAGGGTCAGGTGGCGGAGGCGGCGCTGCCAGTGGGGGCTCATCAAATCAAGCAGCAAATACTCCTTCTAGATTCACTGGTTACGGTAATAATGGTGGCACGGGTTCATCTGGGGGACCAAACGATTATAGCGGCGGCGGTGGAGGTGGTGCCGGCGGCGTTGGGCAAAGTGTAGGCGGCGGAGCCGGTGGAAATGGCGGTGCTGCTATAAGTACCTTCAGTTCTTGGTCATCGGCAACATCGACTGGGGTCAGTGGTGCGTATGCCGGCGGAGGTGGGGGTGGTAGACCGTCGGGTACCGGTGGAGTAAATGGAGCAGGTGGCGGTGGTGGCGCTACCGGTGGCGGATCTGGTACAAATGCCACTTCCAACACAGGCAGCGGTGGCGGTGGTGCATCGTTTGATTATGTTACCACTGTGAACGGGGCCAATGGTGGTTCAGGCATAGTGATAATTCGTTATCCTGGGAGTCAAGCAGCCATTGGCGGAACTATCACAACTCAAGGCGGCTACACCTATCATGTTTATACTTCGTCGGGCACATTTGAAATTTTTGCAATTTTTACACTAGATTATTTGGTAGTGGCCGGTGGTGGTGGAGGTGGGTCAGGAAGATATGTAGTAGGTAGCGGCATCGGTGGTGGAGGTGGTGCCGGGGGTTTGATAACTAGTTCGTTGCGTTTGTTAACTGGGACGTCATATTCGCTTACCATTGGTGCTGGGGGATCCGGGGCCTCTAATAATACCAGTGGAGGGTACAGCGGGGGTTCAAATGGATCTAATTCGGTGTTTTCTTCTGTTACTGCCGTCGGCGGAGGTTGCGGTGGTAGTTATTCCTGGGCACAAACCGGATTCAACGGTGGCTCAGGCGGAGGAGCAGGCTCGGCTGGAAGTTTCAATGATTTTAATCTAGGAGGTACCGGAGTTCTGGGCCAAGGCAATAACGGCGGATCAAACATGGGCGGGGTTTCCAATGGCAACAACGCCGGCGGTGGTGGTGGCGGTGCCGGGGCAGTAGGAGATAATGCCGGGAACACAGTAGGCGGCAACGGTGGTATTGGTGTTCAGTTGAATATAACCGGTAGTAATGTTTATTATGCTGGCGGCGGTGGCGGAGGTGGCAGTGCAACTGCCGGTACAGGTGGATCCGGCGGTGGTGGCTCAGCGGTGACCAATGGAACAGGTGGATCTGGGTCTGCCAACACCGGCGGCGGTGCCGGCGGGGGAACCACAGGAGGCTCCGGTGGTTCCGGAGTAATCATACTAAAATATCCTATCGCAAATTCAATATCAGTTGGCGCTGGTCTTACTGCCAGTACTGCAACATCTGGGCAATTTAAAATAACTTCTTTTACAGCCGGTACTGGTAGTATTACTTTTAGTACCACTGCATTTAAACTCGACGTATTGATCATCGGCGGCGGCGGAGCCGGGGGTTATGCTAACTCTGGTAATCACAATGCTGGTGGCGGTGGTGCTGGCGGATTTGTAGAAATTTTTAATGCTACTGCTCAAACAGGACAATCCTACACGATCACCATTGGCGGTGGTGGAAGTCCACCACCTGGTGGGTACAACGTGGCTGGTACCAACGGAACAAACAGTACTATAATTGGCCTAGGAATAAACTACACTGCTATGGGCGGCGGTATCGGCGGCGGCAGAGATGGCACTGGTGTTAATGGTAGTTCAGGTGGTTGTGGCGGTGGTGCCGACGGATGGTCAGCCACATCTGGGTTGCAGTTTAGCACGTATGGTTATGGATATGGATTTGGTGGCGCATCAGCAGGCAATCAACAGACTGGTCAATATGGTGGCGGTGGTGGAGCCGGTGGGGAGGGCGGAATTTCACAAGCCTCAAGTGGCACCGGTTTAGGTGGTGTCGGTCGGGCCAACCCATTTGCAGGCAGCACAGTTGGTGAATTAAGTGGGGGTGTATATTATCTTGCTGGTGGTGGTGGCGGTACTGGTGCCATTGGCGGTCTAGGTGGCGGCGGCAGTGCTACATTCAGTACCAATGGATGTACTGCTGGGGTAGCAAACACCGGAGGTGGTGGTGGTGCTGGTGGAGCTGCTGGTAATCCACAACAAGGCAAACAAGGTGGCAGCGGGGTTTGTATAATACGGTATACTGGAATTCAGCGTGCCACCGGGGGATCAGTGGTATACGACGCCGGTTCAAATAAAACCATGCATGTGTTTACAACGTCAGGTAGTTTTGTACTCTAACACAATTGTTCTGAAATCTGTATTTTTTCTAAGACCACAGATGAATTCATTGTTCTGACAATTCCAGGATGCAATGGTTTTGGTAGTGCTCGCAGTGGCAACCAAGCATAACCTATATGCTCGTCATTGAGTTCGGGCACGAATTCATCGTCGACGCTGATAAAAAAAGTATGATATACAAAACGATGGTCGTCGCTGGTGTACTTTTCGATGGGAATTAATTTAGGATCATTGATTCGACCACCTAGTTCTTCTTCGATTTCTCTGGCCAAACCAACTATTACAGTTTCGTCAGCATTCATTTTACCCCCGGGCAGGGCCCAGGTCATTGACCAACTGCCGCCATTTCTGAGTAAAAATAAGTAGCGTTTGGTTTTTTTAGAAAATATTAGTGCTCCAACACCCTGTATTAATTTGGCGCGAAACTCCAGGCGCCCACTCCGTAGCGTCCTTCCACGCTTTTTGACCATTGACTGTTTTTCCATTTGTATTGAACACCGGTGGTAAGATTAGTTACATATTGTACACTAGTAGTTAGCTGGCTATCAAAGGACACTGTCCATTTTGATCCATCCCATTGAATTATGTCATTGGCATTGGCAATTAATTGTGGTTGACCTGCTCTATTCCAAACCGGTGCGCCGTCTACAGTGAGAGCATTATTATCGTTATTGTCTAGGTGACCGATGCTGTCTAAAATTAAATAACGTGTCCCGGTTACAGGATTTAATAATCCGCTGTTAACAGTAACATTCCTTGGGTCAATGATAGCGTTAATTGGGCTCAGGGTGTTTACTGGTAGTGTGTCAGTGTCGACATTAAAGATCAATAAACTAGCATCAGTGGGATGATAGGCCACAGTGCCAACCACAGTAACACCGTCGTTTTCTAATCTAACCTGACTAATACCATTGGTTAGCAAATCAACATTACCGGTACCGCTGAGTTCGCCAAATGTTCTTACTGCCACTCCCCAATCACCTTCGGTCATTGGCGGAACAGTACCATCATCGAAGGCTATTTCGCTTTCGTTAACGTACAATTTCAAGGTGTTACCCAAGTAGACCACATTTAAATTAATAGGAGTATAAATTCGTTGTGTGGCAAATAAACTGCCCTCGATGTCGAATGTATTATTATTTTGATCAACAGTGCCTTGTGCATCATAGACATTGGCTAAAATCTTTTGTATTACCCCTTGGCGTTTGACCTTGGCTGGAGGACTTAACCAAACCGGTAGTTCGAATGTCAGCGTACTAACATCAATGGGTTCCTCGGTGCCAATGGGAACCGACCGACTGCTGAATATTGATCCAGTTAACGTTATGTAACTCAAACTAGTCCAATCAACGTAACTGTCGCTGTTTTGTAATTCAAGACTAGGATTAAACAGCACTGCTATTTGTTCCAACAATTGGAATTTTTGTTCAGTGTTGCTAGTCCAAATGTCAACTTTTAAAGTTAACAAGTAAGGCACTGGCATTAATCTTTCCACAGTGAGCAAATCACCTTGATATTGTGTGAACTGACCGGTAGCAGGATCATAGGCACGCTGTCTGAGTTGCATTTTGCTAACAAACTGTGGTTCTTGTAGTCTAGCCCGATCGTAAACAAAATCACTGACATACACACTCATTGCCGGCACACTGGGAAGACTGTTTTCAGAATTCTTAGCAATAATACTGGCAACTTGTCTGCTGCTGTCGCCATAATAAATTGGTACTCTTATAAGAGTGCGTACACCTTCACGATTTTGGCCAAGTTCTACTTCGAAGTTATTGAGTACTCTGATGAATTGTTGTAGAAATCGTCGTATCTGACCTGAATAAAAATATGAACTCATGATTAGTTGTCGGCCCTGGGTTTAAGTATGTCGTTGAGGTTTTGTTTTTCGGGCTGCGTGTTACCACGTACATCAGTGAAAGTACGATCATTGGTAATGAAACTGTTACGCTGTGTGAGATTATCAGTGGAATTATTGGTGATGTTGGTACGAACTTCGTCTTCGATCTTGGTCCAGCGTGTGCCGTCGAATCTAAATAGTCGATTTGGCAAATAGTCAGTTCTTAAATGATATTGTCCTTCGGTAGGATTATTGGGGAAAGTAATACCCGATGTAGTAGGAAGCCCATTGGGAGGAACCCCCATGCCGGTCAAGTAACCGTTTACTGCGAAATCAGGTGTGTTGCTGTCCTGACTACGATGGTATATGGAACTTGTATCGTAACCGCTAACAGGTATTTCGGCTTCAGACTGTGCTACTACTGCGTTATTGATATCCACATATTTGTTATAACTGCTTAATATGTCTGACAAAGGCGTAGAGTTAGTAGGTGATGCAGTGATTCGACTTAGTATGTCTTTGTATTCTTGGCTGTCAACCAATGGGTTAATCTTACAGCGCCATAGATGAGGCCACCAAGTTGGACTGTATCCCTCGGCCGCACGAGTACAATCGCTGACTACAAAAAATCTTTTTAGTGCCACTGGCAAACTGGGATCTAGTGTTTCGTAATCCATAAGATGTTCTAGTTCCAGTACATCGCCGTTCATGATTTTACGACCCATGGTGGCAATCATGTCATTGATATGGAAAGTCATAAACAGTGTGCCAGTTTGCAGAAACAGACCGAACTGTGTAAGATCGAACGCATTGTCTGTGACCTGATAAATGCCACGCATACGATATACATTTTCTTCGTACTTACGATCACGATTCTCTAACAGCAGTAGGTCCTGTATGTTTAGTTCACTTTGAGTTGCATAACTGGGTTGAGTAAGGTCAGTGCTGTCAGTCTGATTTATGGGTCCTAGGTATTTGTGTACCAGCACACCTGTGCCCGAAATGGTAAAGATTTCGGATATGCGTTGATCAAAAAACTTGTAATCGTTGCTATGAGTACCGTTTTTCCATAAACTTAGTCTAGGCACTGCGATTCCTTGTAAATATCTAGTATTTATGGTTAACATATTGACAAATTTCGGATAGGCTGTATAATTACATTATGGACTCAGAAATTTTGGAACTTTACGAGAAGTTGCCTGAGCGCATACGCAGTATTGGTCCGTATAGTGTGCGAAAGGATCTACTCAAGATGTACCGTAATTGTGAAAATCTCAAACGGGAAATAGCGCAAGAGCAAGTCAACAGCAGACATTTACTGCAAAATCATCGATTGTGGGATTTAAACAACAAGTTCCAAGAAGCCGTGACAAATCTTGATCAATATGTTACACTAGCATTATTGACAATTTAGGAGCAAAACATGGCTATTATCAAAGGCATCAAAGTACCTAAGAAAAAAGAGCCCAATGCTAGAGTTTTAGCCAGTGACGAAAAAGCCACAGGTCCAGAACCGCAATGGGACACCGAGCGTGCCTTGGACTTTGATGACGCTACCTTTGATCATCACCTGCGCAAAAGTTTTCAGTACTACAATTACCACTATTCAGTCAAGCAATGTCGCAAGTATCTTAATGATTGGGTACGACGTAATGCCAAATTTGACAAAAAAGTCATTGATAAATTCGAGCGTATAGGTGACCGCTATGTGGTTATGACTCCGTGTAGCTTGATTATGGCTCATAGACGTGGTATGCCCTTACTGGACCGACATGTCAAGTACTTACATCAGCAAGTGGAGTACAGTATAGCACTAGCGGCCAAGCATGGTGATGCCGGGGATGAAGCCATTGCTGCTCCTAGCCAAGTTGTAGAGCGTAAGATAACCATCCAGGACAGGCTACAAGAACGTACAGCAGAATTAATTGGCGAAATCGAAGGTGTCTACGATCAAGTGTTGCGTGGAGAAAAAGTAGATTTCAAAGTTTATGATTTCTTAACAGTGCAACGAGTACCCCAGAGTCAATTGGGTAAATATGAGTCGGTATTTCAAAATCGAACTCAAGAACTCATGGCGGCTCAGGATAAACAAGATGCACAACTGGTGGAGTCATATCGTCACTATCGCGCTGGTGATTATAAACGTTTGTTTGCCTTTCTTGCTGATCTGTTGGCTGGAATTGAGCAGTACCGCGGCATTAAGAAGGCAGTTAAAAAAGCCCGAGTACGAAAAGCGCCAGCCAAAGAAAAGGTAGTTGCCAAACTCAAATATGCTCGCGAAGATCGTGCACTTAAAGTGGTTAGTATTAATCCAGTGGACATCATTGGTGCCCAAGAACTATGGGTGTTTAATACTAAGACTCGTAAACTTGGACGCTATGTGGCAGAAGCCATGGGCCAACTTGGTGTTAAAGGTACCACAATTGTTGGTTATGATGAAGCCAAGAGTCTGGCTAAAACACTGCGCAAGCCCGACGAGCAACTCAAAGAGTTCTTAAAAGCAGGGAAGGTAGCATTAAGAACTTTCTTAAAAGACATTAAAGCAGTGGAAGTGCGTCTTAACGGTCGTATCAACGAGGAAACTGTGTTACTCAAAGTGGGCTAACTCGTCAGTCCTCAGGTAAATATGTTATCTGAGGACTATTTTTATGGCATTACTTAAACAGGGACTAAATGAAAGACAGAGCATATCCACAGACAGTCTTGGCGGTCCCGGGCCCATTGCTTTTAATCAAAGCCAGTTAGAAAACACACTTGACCAAAAACGTAAGGAAATCAAAGATTACATAAGATTACGTTTGGCCGACGGTATTGTAGATGTTGAACTGGACAGCGAGCATTACGATTTGGCTATCCGTCAGGCCTTGGTTAAGTATAGACAAAAGGCCACTAATAGCACAGAAGAAAGTTATGCCTTTCTTGAATTGTTGCCTGAAACTCAAGAGTATATACTGCCACAAGAAATTGTGCATGTACGTCAGATCTTTCGTAGAGGCATAGGATCAGTTACAGGAACCACAGCCAGCCAATTTGAACCATTTGCTTCTGGTTATCTTAACACTTATATGCTAGTGGCCGGTCGTGTTGGTGGATTGGCCAACTATGAATTGTTTACCCATTACCAAGAACAAGCCATGAAAATGTTTGGCGGCCATATTAATTTTACTTGGAACCCGGCCACACGTAAACTAACTCTTGTGCGTAAGATACCCGACACTGGTAGGAATTTGATTAGGGCTAACAGTATTACTGCTGACGGAACCGAGGTGGGCAGTACGATCACTATCATTACATCACAACCACAGACAGCCATTGAAGCCGGTGGTTCCTTGCGTATTCAAAATTGTCCTATTGCAGGATATAATGGAAATTACCAAATTGATTCCGTGGACGTGACCACTAATACCATTGTTATTACTGCTGCTAACACGCTAGGAGCAGCCAGCGTTGAAACAATTAATATTAGTAAAACACAGATTACTAGTTCGTTTACAGACACACCAGCAGAAAGTGTGCTGTTACATATCTATAACAAAAAACCAGATGTGATGATTCTCAATGATCCCTATATATTCCCTTGGATACAAGACTTTGCTTATAGTTTTGCCAAAGGTATTCTAGGAGAAGCCCGCAGTAAGTTTGCTTCGCTGGCCGGTCCACAAGGTGGCACAACTCTCAATGGTACAGCATTGATCGCAGAGAGCAGAGAAGAAATGACCAAATTGGAAGAAGATTTAAAGAATATGGTAGACGGCAGTATGCCATTGACATGGGTAATTGGATAATGAAAATTACAGAAATAATTCAGGAAGGTACTAAAGGTTCCTTGCACCAAGATCATAAACATGCCTTTCATAAGACTATAACATACAATGATGGTCACGGGGCCGGGTATGATTACAACTTTAATCGTGTTGGCATGGCAGTGGCCATGTCAGACGGTAGCAATAAAAAGTTGGATGTCGATGACAGAACATGGTTTCATCATGACAATGTGGCTGTACCGTACACCGACGAAGAAGAAAAAATGTTTAAACAGGCTTTCAAAGCAATCAAGACCGAAGTCAATCCCGTGGTCACAGATCATAGAAGCCGAGAGCCTAATCATGTAAACAATCAAAGTCCGGTGGCTGCTAAGAAAAAGAATAGGTACGGTGTATGAAAATCATAGAAATCGTACGCGAGTCAGTGGGCAGAAAGCCTTTACGCAAGTCTGCTGAAGAGGCCTTGCCTAATTTGTCTCAGTATGATGCGCTCGACAATAACAATAATCCATATTTGGCTTATAGGTTCGGAATCGCACTAGCCGCTAGTCCTGATAGCGACATGTACCAAAAAGGTCCAATTGGTAGCAATTTTAATACCATTGATTACAGTGCAGGTGATAAAGAAATACGCCTTGGTGCTGAGCGCATTATGGGAATCCAGCCCAGCAGATCCACTGGCGAAGGTAGTGTAGAACTGTCACAAACCAATAATAAGAGCCCAGTTCGGGCACGAACCAAAAATAAATTTGGTGTCTAGATATTGACTATGAATAAAGTCTAGTGTAAACTTACACTATGACTAAAGTTATTGGTATATCAGGATTCATAGGCTCAGGCAAAGACACTGTGGCCGACTACCTAGTTAACTATCACGGCTTTCGTAGAGAAAGTTTTGCTAATACTCTTAAAGATGCTGTGGCCTGCGTGTTTGGCTGGGACAGAATCATGCTAGAAGGGCGCACTGCTGCTAGTAGAGCCTGGCGTGAACAAGTAGACACCTGGTGGGCTGAACGTCTCGAAATGCCCAATCTTACGCCGCGTTGGATCTTACAGTACTGGGGCACTGATGTTTGCCGTCATGGATTCCACGATGACATCTGGGTAGCCAGTTTAGAAAACAAGTTACGCCAAAGCACAGACAACATTGTGATTTCAGATGTACGTTTTCCAAATGAAGTCCGTGCCATACGTGGTGTAGGCGGGAAAATGATCTGTGTGGAACGTGGTGCTCCGCCTGAGTGGCTAGCCTGTGCTCTACAGACTGTGCACACCGCAGAAGATGATCAATGGATCATATCTGATCAACAACGCGATATGGCCTCCCGATACCCTGACGTCCATCCCAGTGAATGGGCTTGGTTAGGTACCAAGTTTGATCAAGTAATTGATAACAATGGTACAGTAGATTATCTATACCAACAAATTAAAAATCTGGTTTTAGATCACTAGGTTTCCAGCGTGTTTTGTTTATTTCGGGTTGGCAGTTTAAACATATAGTTTTTAAGTTAACCCAGTTATTGTTGCCGAGATTGCCATCTACATGGTACACATTGCTTTGCTCAGTGTGTTTAAATTTAAACCCGCAGCGATCGCAACGCTCACTCTTTTTATATCCTGATCTTACCCATCCTGGCACGGAAGGAGCAGGTTTTCTTTTTCTATGTATGCAACCAGTGCAGGCTGTTCGATAATAGGCTTTTTCTTTCCTATAATAGTTTAAAGCCACTGGGTGCAGTCGGCAAATGGGACATACTTTTCTTGGCATGGGTTATTTATCAAGGAAAGGACCACGAAAAGGACCGCTCGTCTGGGTCTTTTTCGTGATTAAAAATAAATAATAGCAAAGGTTTCATGCCTATTATAAGGAAAAAATCATGGCGCTTGTATCTCCGGGAATTGAGGTTACAGTAATTGACGAAAGTCAATACTTACCAGCAGCAGTTGGCACAGTACCACTAGTGGTAATTGCCACCGCTCAAGATAAAACTATAAATGGTGTTGTTGCTCCTGGCACCACAAAAGCTAATGCAGGCAAGGCATATGGTATAACCAGCCAGCGCGAATTAGCAACTACTTTTGGAGCACCGGTATTTCGTAGAAGTGTAAACGACACACCTCTACACGGTGATGAATTAAACGAATACGGCTTAATGGCAGCCTACAGTGCGCTAGGATTAGGCAATCGTGCCTGGGTCGTTAGAGCAGATATTAACCTTGACGACTTAGTAGGCACAGCAGTAAGACCAACTGGTAGCCCTTCTAACAACACCAATTGGTTAGACACCGCTACCAGTTCTTGGGGTATTTACGAATTTGACGAGAGCATTAGTGTTCTTGATACACCATTTGTTGAAAAAACACCCATTGTCATCGATTCAGTTGACAACACAGTGGGCAGTCCCGCAGTGCCGTTGAGCAGCATTGGTAACCAAGGTGACTATGCTGTGGTGGTCACAGACGACAATAACTTTGTCTATAAAAAGAATTATTTAAACAACTGGGTAGCAGTCGGCAGCAGCACATGGTCTGACACTATTCCAGTGGTTAAATCCAGTTTAACATCTGTGTCTTCGGACATCAGCAACGTGTTAACTGGTGGTGCCACAATGACTATTAATAATGTTGATGTAGTATTCAGTGTAACTACATCGTCGATGACAGCACTGGCTAATATTATCAATACCAATGCTAATCTTGTTGGCATCAGTGCCAGAGTCGAAAACGATAGACTAGAACTGTTGATTACTTCGGCTGCTGCTAGTGACGGCGTCACTGCCGACGGTCTATTGGTGATCACAGACAAAACAGGGTCTCCAGCCAGCCGAATTGGCCTAATTGGCGAAATTCCTGATGCACCGGCTAACACCGCAGCAACTTCAACAACCACAATCAACGGTACTACCTGGACCTGGAATGTAGGACAACAACGTTGGCGCGGTAATGCCACATTCAGAAAGGCTGCTGTTAGCCAAGGAACCTTTGCCAGTGCCCCGCTATGGCGCAGAAGTGCAGCAACGCCAAGACCCAGTGGTAGCGTATGGGTTAAAACATCAGTACAAGGCAGTGGAACTAATCTAGTCTACAGACGATATAATTCATTAACCGACGCTTGGACCAAATTGGCTATGCCAGTCTACAAAGATGGTTATGAAGCATTGTACAATCTAGATCAAGTTGGCGGCGGCGTAAACATTTCTGCAGGCAGCGTGTTTGCCAAGTATAACCCAAGTAACAACGGAACAGTGGGATTTGAAATTTATACTCAAAGAGTTAAAGGACAAACCAAGGTTGTTGGATCAAACACTTCAATGACTGTTACAGCCGGTGATGCCTTTACAATGAAAGTCAGTCAGCCTAACGTTGATCCGTCGATTACTGCACCAACCGTGACCACTGTGACTGTGGGCACTGTGCCAGGAGGAACAAGAGGTTCACAACAGGCCTTGGTACAAGCAATTTTAGGTGCAAATATTCCTAATGTAACAGCACAAGTAGAATCAACAGGTGCAGTGTCGATCACACACCGCGCCGGCGGCATAATCACATTGACCAACTCAACAGGTAACCCAATTGGTAATGCAGGATTTACAACTAGCACAGTGGGTGTCACTGCTGATGTAGTGTCTGGCAGCATCAATTTAACAAACTGGGTTAAATCTGTTTACACCTACAGCAGCGAGCAACCTTACACTGCTCCAGCAGATGGTAAATTGTGGTACTACAACGATGCCACCGCAGTGGACGTAATGGTCAGCGATGCATCGGGTTGGAAAGGTTATCGTAATGTTTCTTCTGATGCAAGAGGTTACAATCTAACACTAACTGATCCAAATGGTGTTATTGTCTCTGCTACAGAACCTGAAACACAAAGCGACAACACAGTACTAGAGAACGGCGATCTATGGTTAGACACCAGTGATCTAGAAAACTATCCAAGACTGTATAGATATGACAAAACCAGTGCAGTCTGGACTTTGGTAGATACTACCGACCAAGTCAGCCAAAATGGTATTATTTTTGCTGATGCTCGTTGGGACGCCAGTTTAAACAATTCTAGTGTCAGCGTTGGCGGTCTAGTAGATCCAGTCAGCGGAAATTATCCCAGCACAGTAACCATGTTAACCAGTGATTATATTGATCCTGATTGTCCTGATTACAGACTGTACCCACGTGGCACATTGTTGTTTAACACACGACGCAGCGGATTTACAGTTAAGAAGTTTGTGGTTAACTATTTTAATAGCACAGCCTTCCCAACTGCTGTAACTTTACCAGCCCAACGTTCAACTTGGGTCAGCCAACTTGGTCTTAAGTCCAACGGTTCTCCAGCAATGGGACATCATGCTCAGCGTAACGAGATCGTACAGGCCATGAAAGCAGCAGTAGACGGTAATTTAGATATGCGTGAAGAAGGATACGCATTTAATTTATTAACTGCACCTGGATATCCTGAACTAGTACCAAATCTTGTTGCGCTAAACAATGATCGTGCACAAACTGGTTTCGTTATTGGCGACGTACCAATGACATTGCCTAATACTACAACCGATTTGATTGATTATAGCAACAATGAGGCTGTGACTGGATCGCCGTATTTGGCACTGTACTACCCAAGTGCATTGACTAATGACTTAAATGGCAACGAAATCGCAGTCCCAGCAAGCCACATGATGTTGCGTACTTTCTTGTACAACGATCAAGTGAGTTATCAATGGTTCGCACCAGCCGGAACACGCCGTGGATTAGTTGACAATGTATCAGCCATTGGTTATGTAGATGCTGGCAGCGGAGAATTTGTACGCACAGGTATTAGAAACAGTCTAAGAGATGTCTTGTATGAAAACCGTCTAAACCCAATTACGCTGATCAATGGTGTTGGTCTTGTTGCTTACGGTCAAAAGACTCGTGCTCCAAGTATAGGTACCACTGGCAGTACAGTGGGCGGTGGCAGCGCATTGGATCGTGTAAATGTTGCACGTCTAGTAAACTACTTACGCACAGTGTTAGGTGGTGTGGCAAGCCAGTTCTTGTTTGAACCAAATGACAAGATCACAAGAGACCAAATCAAGCAGTTAATTGAAAGTCTCTTAAACGACTTGGTTGCCAAGCGTGGTGTTTACGACTATCTAGTGGTTTGTGACGAAAGTAACAATACATCAGATCGTATTGCTAGAAACGAGTTGTATGTTGACATTGCAATCGAACCAATGAAGGCTGTAGAGTTCATCTACATTCCATTGCGTTTGAAGAATCCGGGCACGATTGCTGGAACAGCAGTAACTACCGCAACTGTTTAATATAAGCAAGCATGGTAAAAACAGGCACATCTGTGCCTGTTTTTATTTGTAGAATTAAAACTCTTGTTAATGAATCCGTGTGCAGAAACAAAAATGGTTTTAAAAAAGATAAATATTTTTATAATTTAGGAGATAAGCATGGCAGTCGCTTCCATGAATAGATTTACAGTACCTTTACAAACCAATCAGAGTGCCAGCGCACAAGGTTTGTTAATGCCTAAGTTGCAATATCGTTTTAGAGTAACTTTTGAAGGATTAGGGGTCGGCGGGGTTGATACACTAGAACTTACCAAACAAGTGGTAAGTTTTAATCGTCCACAGGTATCGTTTGCTGATGTTGATTTACACGTTTATAACAGTGTGGTTAAGTTAGCAGGTAAACATAGTTGGAGTGATGTTAGTACTACTATTCGCGATGATGCAGCAGGCAACGTTAGTCGACTTGTTGGGCTACAACTTCAGAAGCAATTTGACTTTATGGAGCAAAGTAGTGCAGCAGCCGGCGGCGATTATAAATTCATCACTCGTTGTCAAATTCTTGATGGCGGCAATGGTGTGCACGAACCACTGGCATTGGAAACTTGGGAATTATATGGTTGCTACATTAAAGAAGCAAACTATCAGGAACTAAACTATTCCAGCAATGAACCAGTGACCATCCAACTTAGTCTGCGTTACGACAACGCTGTACAAGTGCCAGGCGGTACAGGTATTGGTACCAATATTGGTAGAGCCATTGGATATAATTCCACACTATAATACAAAATAAAGCGACCTAAAAAGGGCCATTGAGGCCCTTTTTTTATGGAATAAATATTATAAATGGGGTTTGTATGGCCAGCATATTTCAGAACGCAGTAAATTTTATAGGCAGTACTTTAAAACAAGCAGCCACAGTTGATAACTTAAAAGATTATCGGCATGCTAGTCGCCTTTTTGTGGGCGGCGGTAACTATAGGCTATCACCCAAACATAATTTTTTATTCCATGTATTCATTGATGTAAACGAATCATTGGCTAGTGCTTATTTAACCGGTCGTTCTAGCGAAATTGAATTAGGACTAATGGCTAAATCTGCGGACCTTCCTAAATTTAATTTTGATATCAAAGCACACAATGCTTATAACAGAATTAACCTTGTTCAAAATAAAGTTCGTTATGAAGATATTAACATAGTATTTCATGATGATAGCGCCAATGTAGTAAGAAACTTTTACTATGATTATTTTAGGTATTACTATAGAGATAGTGATTATGGTTCATCAACTAATTTAACCACCTACGCTATTCCAAACAAATACCAACCGCAGACAATAGGAAATTTTGGTTATCAAAGAAGAAAAGAATCCACGAATCAGTTTATTAATTCCATTAGGATTTATAGTTTACATCAGAAAAAATTCAGCGAATATATCTTAATTAATCCGTTGATCAAATCGTTTAGGCATAGCCAACATCAAAACAGTGGCGATTCAGGCACCATGGATCATAACATGGTAATTGCATATGAAAATGTTCTGTACCAAGATGGCATAATATCAAGAACCACACCCGACGGTTTTGCCATGTTAGAATATTATGATTTAACACCAAGTCCTTTGAGAATGAAAGGTGGTGTTAAAAGTATATTTGGTGCCGGTGGATTATTAGATACTGCTGGGTCAGTGCTCAGTGATTTTGAAAACGGCAGAGTGGGTTTAGGTACCATACTAAATGCTGCCAGAGCAATTAATACAGCAAGAGGAATGAATTTAAAGAAGTCATTGGTGTCTGAAATAACTGGTATCACCACTAGTGCAGCCACTAATGCCATCATCGGTGCTTTGCCAACCATTGATCGAGCAGTAAGGGAAACAATTAATCCCAACAGTCCAAACGGCTATCAAATATCTACGATACCGCAAGCCAATGGTGCTTTGTCTAACAAATACACAGGCCTTCAAGACCTAACCAGTGTAGCAGCATTAGCCGGTGCCGCTGTGTTCTTAAACAGCACGCCCTTGACTAATCGATATAAATCTAATCCAGTTACACAACAATCGGGTGCACCTATATCTGGTTACAATCCTAGTTTTCCCACGGTGCCAGGCGCAACAGCACCAATCACTGGTACTAATCCAAGTTTTAATATTGCCAATGATAGCAGTAACCTTAGATCGGCCGGGTCACAAGGAAATATTAATAATGCAGGACGATTAATAGACCTAGATAGAAATATCTCTGGGTTGAATACTTTAATATCGACGTTAAGCACCGACGCAGCCGAGGCACAAACACAAATCACTAACACGCAAAACAGTATAAATGATCTTACTACAAGATTATCTGCTGCTCAAGCATTGACACCTCCAATGGTACCGCCACCAGGTTTTGATTTAGTTAATTGGACCAGTGATCGTAATTTATTAGTCGCATCATTGCAGCAAGAATTAACCACCATGCGATCATTGAATCAAATTGCCACTGCAACATATAATACCAAAGTAACTGAAATAAATCAAAAAAGAACTTTGTTAAATGATTATGTACAAGAAAGAACTCGTTTGAGTAGATAATATGAGCATAGCCAATAATCTTACAACCAATAGTACTAGAGCAGATTTAAACAGCAGTTCTAGAGATTTTTTTAATAACTATTTTCAACCTAATTTTTCAGTCAGCCAAGATGTTAACAATGTGATTTTGGCTCAATTTGAAAAAATCACAAACAATAAAGAAGCAGCCAAAATTCTAGCAAGTTCTGTAATTTATACTAGTTTAGCCCAAAGAATAGATCCAATGACAATAGTTGATAAAATTCGTACAATGACAGCCGAAGAATCTGCTGCTTATTTGGGGTTATTTTTAAATCTTAATAGAGTTGGAACTAGTTACCTTGGCTTGCATGGTGCACCACAACGCAGCAAATATGTGGATCGTATGATACGCCCATGAGTAAGTACGCCAACGGTAAGTATACCATAAAAAATAGAGAAAAGTATGTGGGCCGAAAAGAACCTACATATCGTAGCAGTTGGGAATTTAGTTTTATGCAATTTTGCGACAACAATCCCAGTGTGCTGCAATGGGCCAGTGAACCTTTTATGATTCCATATCGTAATCCATTAACTGGTAAAAACACCATCTATGTTCCTGACT
>Ga0129333_10000081_pt1 | contig 57624 bp, 65 predicted proteins | sample CPB6_08_DNA_FD_94474 | JGI IMG/M metagenome (GOLD analysis project Ga0129333, IMG submission 94474) | Freshwater to marine salinity gradient microbial communities from Chesapeake Bay, USA - CPBay_Sum_0.6_0.8_DNA | ecosystem: Environmental > Aquatic > Marine > Coastal | place: USA: Chesapeake... | reverse complement strand
TTTTGACCTTTACCAGAGGTACCAATTAACTGCTCATCAGAAATGATGGCGCGTTTGTACATTGGCAAAGTAATAGTTTTGTTGGTTGAATCCAAATCCATCTCAACAACAAACTTATCAGCGACGGTGACCGACAAATCTTGGAGTCTAAAGGACACGTTTGCATATTTATTTAATGTTTCAGTTGTAACATTAATAGCGCCTATAGGCTTAATAGCGCTATCTGTTCTCACAAAACCCTGAAATGGAGCTGTAGTTTCTGTATTATAAACACGGCCTGTCCAGCCAGCAAGCTTACCTGTAATCCATGTTTCCTGAAATCCAATCGGGTATGATGAAACAAAAGAAGCAGCTTCCGCTATTGGATTGACAGAGGTTTGCGTAATTTGTGTGTAAGTAGGAGCGACTTTTAAATAGTCTCTAAAACCATGGCCGTCCGAGGGCGACGAGGGGGCAACGATTTCCGTGACTACTGGAAATCCTCCATCTAAAAATGCGGAGGAAGATGAGCCAACATGGGATTGTAGACTTGTCCCACTTTCTACAGCAAATAGATTGTTAGCTTTTCCAAAAGCAGCAAGAATAGAAAGCGAACCATCCACGTAAGTGTTTGTTCTTAAAAAGAAATACTGTCCAGTGCTTCTTTCCGCCGTAGCACCGACTATTTGTGAATTTATTTCATTGGCGACATCCTCAACGGTTACCGCAGCGGATGAGGTAAGTGTAATTAACTGAGGAGTTGCGGTTGAAGAAAATATTTTAAAAACAGGCGTTCCTAGATAAGCTGTGTCATATTCTGTATTTAAAATAAACATGCTAGCTTGATAACTAGACACCTCAATTACGATTGTATCTTCATTTGCCGGAGAAGTGCTGCGAATTATTTTTTTAATTCTATAGAATCCAGCAACCTCTTCTGAAATACTTGAAAACCCTAAAGGGGCGGAACTGATTGACGTAAGATAAATATAATCATCTACTTCAGCGTTGATAAAAAGTCCGTTACCCAACTTATCTTTTAAAGATACCGTAAGGTTTGCAGAATCCACATCAGTAACTTTAATTAAACCTCCGGTAATACTTCCGGTGGTTTTTACTTGCACTTCGCTATCAACTGAAACAATAAATTTAGCTTGTCCAAAGCCGGGGGTGTCATTTGACAAATCATACAAACCGGATGAGATGGTTGTAGATTTAACAAATGCGCGTGTATTAACTGACGCAACTTCAACGATATCTCCCGCTTGCAAACGAGAAACAAAACGAATATCGCCTGTATATCTATTGAATATGTAATTTTTTGAAGCGCCTACAGATAAACGGTCGTCTTCATTTAATGGAAAAATAGATGCGGAGTCAATCCAACTTCCTGCAGTAATTTGAACTTTGCTTGAAGAGCTGTTTTCTTTATTAGAAGTAATAATAAATCTATTATCTTGAAAAATTATGGTCACTCCAGGGATTTTTGCCTGCAGCACCTCTCTCCAGTTGTCTGCAGTTGCGGCGGTCATAGATACGCCAAAACGAGACAAGAAGTCAGCATTTGTAATATCGTCAATATTTACCGTAACGCCGTCAATTATTGCCTGAAGTCCGGTATATGGCGCACCTGTAATTTCCCAACTAGTAAATGGATTTGAAGAAATTGTTGCGGTTTTGCCTCTAAATGACTGAAGGACGCCGTTCTTGTAAAGATAGATTGGTCTTTGAGAAACCGTTGGAAAACCAAGCACATTCTGCAAACTTCCAGAAATAACGCGAATCTCTTCTGCTGCATTGGTTCTGTCAATCGCAACGATTTGCGTTCCGTTCCCAATTACACGAAAGTCTAAGATACCTTCTGCATCTGAGTTAAGGTCACGAACAACTTCATAAGCTGTAGCTGCCGTGAGGTCTTTGTAGTTTGACGGGGCAATAGTGTAAACGTATGGAATATTATCAATCAAAAAAGTAATTGACATTCCAGCTTGTAATACATACGGCGCAGATTGCGCTCCTGTTACAATTGCGGGAGTAATAGGAGCCTGAGCGGTTCTAAAGCCTTGCTCTAAACCAGACGCTCTGGCCAACAAAAGTTCATAATCTTGCCCAGCAAAAACAGGCTCCAATAGTGACCCATCATCAATATAAACCGTTGTTGGCTCGCCTTTTTCAAGAGGACGAATAACGGAAGCCGATACGACTTTCTTTTTAGTGTCAGCATCAACGACCGACAAAAGTGCCGAGTTGATTGCGCCAATCGTACCGCGAGCCAAGGTGTTGGGGTAGTCTTTGATTCTTAGTCTTAAAGAAGCGTCTGATTCTGTATCAGAACCATTTACAAATGGTATATCATTTGTAACCGTTGCTCCAGCAAATGGAGGATTGGAAAATTCAGTAATAGCACCAGAGGCAACATTTCCAATAACGCCAAATTGAGAACATGTAACTGGTACGGTGACTAAATCTTCGCCGTCCGCCAAAACAACTGACGCATCCGTTGTAAATTGAATTGCAGGGGCATCTGAATATGCAGGCACCTGAACAACTGTTGAGGCGTTAATCGTTCTGTCGCCGCCTTGAGCAAGTACAATCTCATCGGTATAAGGATGGTCTTTTGTAAGGGGGTCAATAAGATTAATAATCCAATAGGTGCCGGTAGAAGAAATACTAGAATATGAAAGTGGACCTTCAAAGGAGTCAACAGTATTTCGACCGATGTAGATTTTGCCATTAACCGGAGTCTTAGCAAACATTTCAGAAGCGTCTTGAACATACAAAACGGTAGAGCCAGCGTAGGGGGCGGGTTTACCTGCGTAAGCGCGTGTAGAAATTTTTGTAAAGGCAGACCCAATTATTACCGAGCCAGTTGCTTGCAGTGCCGCTTGTCTGCCAATTCCACCTTGCCCATTGGGGATTTTAAGAGACTCTGCAAGGTCATCAAGGCGTTTATCTGTAAGGTTGTCTACTTCCGTGACTTCTAAGACTTTAAGAACTGAAAGTTGTGCCTGATAAACTTGCTGGGCTACCGCCTCCATCAGAGTAACTAGGGCGCCGCCTGCCTGAAAGTCAGTAATATCTGTATTATTCTTGATTCTTCTGACCCAAGTGCCAAGTAGCTGTTCTTTTGATTTAATAGTAACTGTCACGCCCAACTCCTCAATAAGATTCAGGTCACTTCATTTTAAGATGAGTTGTGTTATTTTTCAAGCAAAATTACTGCGACACGAAACTTAATGGAATTATTACGTTAGAACCGTCAACTGTTACAACAACATTGATGGAAATAGAAGTTTCTGTAACAGTTAAGTTTTGCACAAAAACTTTTGAAAATCTGCCATCAGAAAGTATAACTTCTTGTAAAACCTCGGAAAAGGCCGCCGCTAGCTCAATGCTACCGTAAAATCTTTCTCCGATTGAATTTGCAAAAGGTACGCCATAGTTTGGATGAAATGGCAACTCATTGATATTTGTAGACATTAGTGAATGAATAGCCTGACGGACGGCGGTCATTCCATATACAATATCAAAATCACCATTTTTACCAATTTGAATTTCTCCGGTCTTTTCGTCTCTACGAACGTCGACGCCAAAATCCAACAAAGCCCTATCAAGTTTTTTAAGGACATCTAAAGATGGCTGTTTGCCTTGAATTAAAGGCGATTGGGCTGTAACAGGCACAAGCAGCAGCGAATCTTCGTTGGCCGTTTGTGGTTTGTAAATCTTAACGTAGGGTTTTTCTGATAATTTAAGCTTAGCCAAATCCGAATTGCCAGATAGAGAAAGAATCATTGTTCCATCTTCAAACTTAACAATCTTTAAGATTGAGCGAGTCTCTTCTCTTACTGTATACGAACCAATTTTTACTTTGGTGCCGACTTTAATTTCATTGGCTCTGCTCGCTGATATCTTAATTGAAGCCAGCGTTCCCGGCCCCAGCAGGTATTCTTTAGAGCCGGTCTTATCCACATAGGGTGGGTGTAGGTTATTAATAGAAGCTATCTCAAACCACCTATCCTTAGAGCCTAGATATATCTCTGCCATTTTTTCTAACGATTCAGCAAATGGCACGGAAATAGCGGTGGTATAAGACTGATTGAATACAACTTGAGAATCTGGGTCTGTATTTCTATTGGCAACTGCAAGCAAATTTGGCTGTTGAACTGTTTTTTGCTGCAAAAAATAAATAATTCCGTCTATTTCGTCCGCTAAATCAAAAATATCATTTATTTGCTCTAATTCTTGTACAGCATATCCTCTTTGAGCCGTTGTAATAGAAAACCCCTGCACAAGCGCGCCGTCGTTATCTCCAAGGCCGACAATCTGTGCGGCGGTTGACGCGCTATTTCTAAGAAAAAAGGTCATATTTTTAAAATCAAAAACAGAAAGATTAGCCAAGCGTTTTTGCTCTTCTTTTAGCACAAGGCTTTCCGATGGAGTAAGCGCCACATCGGATAAAGAAATGTAAGACAAAATTGGTTTGTATTTAATGAATTTACTTAAATTAATAAAAGGATTTGTGCTAGTCGTTGGAAAAAGTTTTTGCGTTGTAATTTCGTTATTTAAATCTTTAAGAAGATCAATAAAAAAATCAGATTTTGGCAATTTTCTTTTAAATTCAGTATTTAATTTAAGTTCCCAATTTTGAACAAACCAATCCCATCTATTAATAGCGATAGATTGGACGTCAGCAAGTGTAAACGGAGTATTCTTGGATACCTTAACATATCCGAGATAGTCAGTCATTACTTGGTCTAAATACGTGTAAGACATTGAAAACCTTAAATAATTGGTGGTTTAGAAGCAATTAATCCTAATGGGTTTGTTGATATTTTTCTTGTTAGTGCCTGCGCTCTTTCGGACGCTCCGCTTAAAGTAAAGGAACTAACACTACCAAGGTCGCCATTTGGCCCAAATCTGTCTACTACCTTTCTACTATCTTTTCCAACCTCGTTTAAATCAAAACCCTGCAATACTATATTGTATTTGTACAAATAAGGTTGATTAGCGTTTTTTTGAAATGCAAAATTCTTAACAATTACCTGCCATTGCATGTTATCTTTTTGTGACTCAAAATAAAGCTTTACGTCCTCTGGATTGGCTTCTTTTAAGTGAGAATATGCATTTAAAAAAGTATGAAGCAGGTGAATTTCCACATAACCGTTTGTGCCGTTTTGCTCATTGCTAAAACGAGACAGGTCTAAGCCCACCAAATTTGCCACCTTTGATGTTGCGCTTTCTTCGGGTATGTTATTTCTAACGGCTGAGGAGTTATATCTTTGTGCAGTAGAGGCCAATCCCTCCAATAACCCCATGGCTCCTACGGCTCCTTGGTCAAGAGCGCCTGTAACCGCCTCAAAAACATTAGCCGCTTTATTGTAAGTATTAGCCAAAAGGCCGCCCTTTAGAACTCTTCTAAAGTTACTTTCGCCGCTGGCTGGCATGTCTAAAGTATCTGTCGATGTTTTATTTGAATACTTACGGCTAATGCCAATACCAGTCGTTCCAGATAAAGCAATTTGCCAAAAAACGGTTGGGGAAGTTTCTTCAACAACGCCTCCAAGCGTTGGAATAAGTTGAGACGCGGATACCATCTGATAACTTAATGCTTCTGGAGGAATGGGTAGTGAATAGTATGTTGTTTTTTCTTTTGTAACAATCTTAAATCTATAGGGGTAGGTCTTATACCAATCTTCAGCCGAAACCGTATAGAACGGCCCTCGACTATCTTTAAGATTTAGGGCATCTAACGCTTCTAAAAACAAATCACTAACGGAATTAGGCTTTTCGCCGTCTTTCTGTTGTTTTATCTTATTTGCACCTAATTGGACTAATGCTTTTAAATTGAACATTGTCATCCCCTCATATCTATTTTAAGAGACGACCATCATTCTATTTTGCCCTTAATTTGAGCTAGTTTTGTTTTCGTTTCGGCAATAGTGGACACTAAATTAGGGTCTAAGACCCCAGGGCCAACGGGTGTCTGAACAAATTGAGGCACCGCTTGCTGAAAAGCTTCTAACAATTTATCAATTAAATCAAGAAGTTCTGTAGAAGAAGTACCAAAAGCTATTTTGGGGGCCTTAATTGTAACGTCCTTAGATGCCTCAACTTTTATACTACCCGTCTGGTCAATAGAGACTTTTTCTTTATCCGAAGTGAGTTCTATTTTTTTGTTAGTTGCGTCAACCTTGACGGATTGCTTACTAGCATCAACGAATACAAAACTAGAATCATCCATAAACATTAAAGTTGAAACTTTTTTTTCGTCGATTTCAGGGACATCTTGAGGGCTGTCGGTAATCTTAGGAGCACCGGTGTGAGTAATCGTAAGTTGCCCTTTAGTATCAATATCAAAAATCATACCAAGATACTGAAACCGCATTTGAGGCTTTTTTTCGTCTGGCTCTGGAAGCTGTACTAAATCTATAATTCTATTGTATCCACCAATAATCACGCCGCGACGCAAATCATTGTTAATAAAAGCAACGATAACTCTTTCGCCTACTCCAAAGGGAGTATTATCATCTATTGTGTAGGTCTTGTCGTTTATAACAGTTGGTCTTCTGTAAATCTTAAAACCATCGGCGATACCGCCAACCATAGTTGAAGACACTACGTTGGAGACAAATGTGCTTGTGCCGTTTTCTGTTTCTATTCTGACAATATATTTCAATACAGTATCCGAATCAAAAGCCGGCTCTTGAATAGCGACTATCTCACCTACAGAAATGGATGGGGTGTAGGGTATTCTGCTCATCAGAATGGCACTTTCGGTATTTTAGGTAAATTAAGTTTTGGTATCAAATCCTGCAATTTAGGAACTTTTATTTTAAATTCAGGAAACTTAAATAGTTCTTTAATATCCGAATCAGCAAGCTCTGGGTCAAAAAGGTCCGTAAAGCCAGCGGGGCCGATAAGCGTTAGCGAGCCGTCTTCTTTGACCTTGCACAGATATGACAACTGAACATTTGTCGATGTTGATGCTGTTCCATCCATACCAATACTAAAACTCCAATTAACGGCTTCGACGTGACCGCAAAGAACATTCTTGCCCATGGGAAAAGATATATTACAACCAACCATAATTGGCAAGTTGTTATCCTTAAGTAATAGGCGCGCATCACCAAAACGATAACTAAGAGAGTGCCAATAATACATCAGCTTTTTAGCGTCTTCAAACCAAGGAATATAAACAGTGCCCTTTTCGCTTGATTGAGATGTTGGAGCACTATAAACAGTATTCCAATAGTGCTCAATGGTTCCAAACCTATCAATAGCCCCCTCATCTATAATCCGATGTACGGCGGTTGTAAGAACCGCTGTTGGGTCATCAGACCTAGATGAGCCAACCTCGCCTGTCTGCAGTTGGGGCATAATAAAGTTTGGAGAAGTAAAAAAACTGTTGGTTGTAGAAACGCTTTGTATTGTTGAATCATCAACAAATACTCTGGGCAGGTCGTCAAAAGCTGTCCACTTTGTATGTTTAATTTGATTGTCTGGGTCAGTTAAAAATGCCTTAAGGGCAAACGGCTTATCCCGAAGAACAATCATTGGCAGCGACGTAGTTGCACCAGATTCTGTTTTGAAATACCAAATATCAGTAAAAGCTTCGTTTATCGTTGTATCAATATGCTCTTGAATCAAGCTCCAAGCCGACGCTCCCTGCCCCAGTGAAGACAAAAAGTTTGATTTAACTGGCCTATCTCGATAGTTAGAGAACATGGTTTTAACTTGTTCGTAACTTTTAAAGTAGCCATTAAATGATTTAGGATCGCGTTCCTGCTTGCCGTAATTTTCTAAAGCGCCCTGTTTAGACGCCTCAAATGTTGAGTTTGCATACATTACCCCCAAGAGAGTATTTGTAAACCCAGTTGCAAAAGCATTGTTTGCTTGTGTTGATTTTGGCAACTCCAAATAATCAAGGAGAGGTTGTGGCAAATTAGGCATTCTAGATGTAAGTTTTGAAAGACTTACAACCTTTTCATACTCTCCCAAATCAGCGCCGAGGTCTGCTCCCGTTTGCGAATCTGTATTTAAACCACCGATAATAGATAAAACCATGCCGGCGCCCATAAAAGGGTCTATCAGTTTTTGAGCCAATTCTGCAATATTAACTTCTGGGGTTTTAACAAAATTTAATCTTCCGAGAGCCTCTTGGGTTTTATTGAAATAACTAGATATTGAGTTAGCGTCAATTCTTACAGGAATATTCAATAGGCTGGACCATTCACGAATATGAACGGTTGCTCTTTTAGTTAAGAGGCCAGAACCCTGAACAGAGTAATTGTTTTCAATAGTTGTAATCTGACCAATAAAACGAATTAAACCCTCTTTAAGTGGAGACACTTCTGTAAACGTAGTGTCTTTTTCCATAAATTTTCCAACTTTTGACTTAATAATCACCCAATTGCCAATAGAATATGCTGGGTGTAAGTCGCCAACCACATCAATACTTGCGGTATTTTGAATGGATGCTTTTGAGCGAGAAATACCGATTGATATTACACCTCTATTGCCGCTGTGAACTTCGACTGTAGACTCCTCCGGTGAAGGAATATCGTCAAGATAATCAAATAGTATGATATCCCATCTTGTCGAATTATTTGTATATTTAACTTTCATAATAAAAAATCCTTTTATGGGGCCATACTACCAATTGCTGACTTTGTTCTAGCTCTATTTTTTTCTTGTTGTATCTGTTGTGGAGTTTTTGGAGCATTTGGCCCAGGGGTTGCTTGCATTGTGCCACCGGCTGGAGTTCCACCAACGGCATCGGCAAGCTGCTGAACGGCCGTTGGACCAAAAGCCTCAATGATGCTAAGAGAAGTTCTTTGGGTATCTTTATCGGCATAAGCAGACATTGCTGTTGCCAATTTAGCAAAAGTAAATTTTTCTCCTTTTGCAACATCAATGCCGGCAGCCTTGCCAAGCTCTTGTTTCCAGTTAGCTTTGCTTGTATCAATTCCCATGCCGGCTGCTGTGGTCTTTAACTCTTCGTCTGTTACAGTTCTATCAATTCCCTTAGCAGCATCAATTGCTGCGCTATTAAGAACTCTTTTGTAGTTAACCGTAGCAAAATCTGCTGCAGCTTTTGCAGCGCCCTTGCCCTTTTCTTGGGCCAACATTCTTTGGCCTTTTTTAAAGTCTCCAGGCGGCGCGCCGGACATCAATAAAGCCATGGCTGCACCTTCGGCCTCTAGGCCAGCCATTCCTGTTGTTTCATCTTCAAATTGGTACATAAGGTTGCGAAGACCTTCTGAGTCTCCCTTTTTGAGCATTTCCCTTGCTCTGGCTTGAATTGCAGAAAAGTCCTTGCCGGTTCTTCTCTTATATTCAGCACCAAACGGAGCGACCTGAGTGGCCATCTGTCCTTCAAGTGCTCTGCGTGCCTTAGCAATGGCTTCTGTTTGCGTCATGCCCGAAGCCATCTGAGCACCTACCATACGGCGAGCAAGTCCAGTCATCTTAGTGTAATCGCCGCCTGCAGATAATTGCTGCAAAGCCTCTTGAACTTGAATAACATTTGAGCGACTAACGGCTCCAAGGCCCGTGCCCATACCAAGCCCAGCGCCCGCGCCTGACAGAACCTTGAGGGTTCCCATGAGCCCAGTAGTTGCGCCAGTAGCGCCTGCGAGTCCCATCAAACCAGACCTAGCCTCTTCCATATACATCATGGCTGAACCAGACTTGCCTGCCATGGCCCCTGTCAATGTTGACAAGAATCCCGCTGCGCCTGTAGCCGATTGAAGCTTAAGTGCCTGAGACATTTCCATTGCCGCTTGAGAGAATCGCTGAATAGCAGGAGCGCCCTTGAGTCCTGCCTCAAAAGCTTTGGCAAAGATATTTTCTAGTTGTTTGGTGTCGCCTTGTTTTCCTGATACGGCGGAGATTCCCAATACGTTGGAAGCCATCTGCTCAACGGAGCCAACGCCCGCACGGCTCAAACCTAAAAGTCTGTCTGCTCCGCGAGTAGTTCCCATCATACCAGCGTATGTATTATATATTTGGCCAACTTCTGGAATTGAATATCCCAATTTGGCATACCTAGTCGCTAAAGCCTCCGCTCTTTCTGTAGAAAGACCTCTAAATGCCTCAAACCCTGTTACAGCGGCTCCACCTGCCATAACCGTAGCCGCTGTTCTCATTCTCATAGCAGCTAAGTTTTCATCGAGGCCCATAGATAAGCGACGAGCATCAAATCTTTCCTTTTCGGCATTGAGAAGCATTCTTTCATTTTCTTCTCGACGGCGAATAGCGCCTGACTGATACATGGCCTTAACAGCTTGGGCATTTTGTTTTGTATTGTCAAAAAACAAACCGGCCCCCGGCATGTCATAAATCCCGCCTTCTTTTTGGCCAGCAAGTCCCGTTTGTGCCCCAGTAACGGTGGTAAATAAATCTTTCCCTGCGCCGACCAAACCAGTGATTCCTGCGCCGGCTAAAGCCAAACCAGGCACTGCGCCCAAGCCTGCAGTACCCGCAGTTAACCCGATACCTCCAACAATCGCTCCAATTGAAAGAGCCGCTTGCCCTATTGCACCGCCGATTGCACTGCGAGTGGTAGCCTTGCGCTCAGCTTCTGATACTTTAAACTCTTCTTCAAAAATCTTATTAGCTTCTGTCTCACGAGCTTTTCTATTACCAACACCTAAATAAGAAAATTTATTTTTGCCTGGGGTTAGTAAATTACCATAAGCCTCTAGCATCTGCTCGCCCGTTGTTGGGGCCACAACTGCCATATATTTTTGATATCTAAGAGACTCAGCTGCTGCTATATTTTGCGGAATTGCCTGCATAGCTGTAAGGCTTTGCTGAAAACCCATGGCTTGAATATTTGCATATCCGCCGGCTAACTGAAAACCCAAAGCCGTTGTAGCGGCTGCACCAGAAAGTGCTCTTCCAGTGATTCCGCCGTACTTGTCCCACCAGCCGCCAAACCCGCCACGGCCTCCGCCCTCTCCGCCTCCGCCTCCGGCACCGCCCTTTTTAATAAAATCGTCCAAAGTGGTAGAAAATTGTTCTGCTTTTTGGTTTACTTTATTAAACTTTTTGGCCGCTTCGTCTAGCTCTCTAGCAAATTTAGCTAAGTCTTTTGCTCCGGTTTCAGACGCTCTGCCGTAATCTTCGGTTGCTCTTTTAAGAGTTTCAGAAGCAGCGGCTCTTTCTTGTTCGATTTTTTTAGATACGTCTAATAAAATTTTGGCAGTTGTATTGGCGCTGCCAGACAGTAACTTAACGGCTTCTTCGCGTTCTCTTTTGGCAACTAAATCATTTTGAAAACCCGCTTGCCCAGCAAATGCAGCAGCAATTCCAACTCCGCCGCGAGCAAGTTGCCACGGGGCGCTAGGAATAGGAAACCCCAATGGGCTTCCGGTTGGATTAATATTAGATGGCGGAATTGGTGCGCCTGTACCAATAGAATAAACATTTGAGGTAGGGCCACCGCGAGCTGCAACTAAGTCTTGAATTTGAAGAGCAGCGCCTGCTCTTGTTGGAGAATAAGAATTAGCTGCTTGTCTTTGGTGAGCAGCCATCTGTGCTTGAAGTTGCACGGTTTGGCGCAGCGCGTCATTCATCTTCTGAATTTCTTCGCGCATCTGCCTTATGGGCGCTAACAGTTCGTCTAAGTTAATATCTATACGTGCCAAGCCATCACCTCATGCTTAGCAATATTTTAAGCCTCAGATGGCTTTTCTTCTGAGGAAGCAGGACGTTGAGCATCGGCCAACTGGCGATTTAGCTCTAGGATAGGAGTATAGTCAAGAAGGTGATACCCGCCTAGTTCTTCATTTTTAGGTTTCCACCAATCAGGAGCCTTGACGATATGGGCATTAAGAACCGCAAGCATTTGAATAAATTCAGATTGTGGATCAATATCTTTAAGTTCCGGCAAAATACCCTCGATAACACGGCGAATTGCTTCGTCGCTAGCCACCAAAGCCACCTTGTCCTTATCTTCAAGGCCATTAGCTACTTCATCGTGGATGTTCTGAAGAGCGTCCTTAATTCCCGCCAAGAGAGAGGGGACACTATAGGACGGGGGGCGTCGCAAGCCGGTTGAAAGTCTATTTGCTACGCGAGATGATTCAGTCATGTCTCTATGAGATAGAAATTTCTTGAGTTCAAATACCCCTTGGTACTTTTCACCCGTTGTTGTACCTACAACATCCAACTCAACAAAGATAACAGGATTAAGTGGACTGCTCATTGATATTTCCTTTTCTTGCTGCAAAATCTTTCTTAGCTTGCTCTAAAAACTCTTCGTCTGTCTGCATGTCTAAATCTTCCCAATACTCGTCTTTATCTGCTTCCTCTCTGACAAAGTCGGCTGCCTCTTCTTTAGCGAGTTCTGGGTCTGCCTTAATAGTAGCTTCTTTATGAAGATAGACCTCAAACATAAGTTCGTCAAGGGTTCTTTCTTCAAAGTAGGGAGAAAATATAGGAATATTATATTTTTGGCAAAGTACAAATTGAAAAACGAGCCTTAGGTCGGTTTCGTCGTCAATCTTGCCTTCAATAATCTGCTTGGCTTTTTTTTTAGCGGCCTCTATACGTTCGGCCAAATACGGTTCCATAATAATTCCTTACTAATTAAAAAAGATTTGCTCCTTCAGTGGTGTCTAGATTTCTTCTTTTTGTTTTTTGTACGGCACAAAACTTTGCGTAACATTATGGGAATACGCCGTTCCAATAAAATCAACGCTTCTGTTTGACAAAGAACCTATTGTTACGCTTCCCGAAATGCGAGTAAACATACCCCGCGCATAAAACATTTTTTGACCAAGCTTATCAAATACCTCTAATTCAATTAACGGTTGATGAATAATAGAGGCCATATTAGACCACAGTCCCTGAGATTCTGGAGATTCGGAAGGGTCTACAAGTTGTCTTAAAGATGCTCTAATTGAAACCTGTCCTACGGAAATATCCCAAGGAACGTGGGTGTCAATTGTTCGTGTTTCTTCTGGAGTAAACTCTATGGTGTAATTAAAATCTTGGCAAACCGCTATTAATTCGCCTGAAACCGCAACATAAGCGCGAGCGCCTGAAAAATACTGAGGCAGGGTAACTTCTGGATTGCGACCCAACGCTTTATCGCGCTCAGCGGCATCTTCAAAAGATTTGCCAAGCTCTTCCATGGATTTTTTCCATGCGTTTTTTGTACCTTGAATGACTGCCATTATTTTTTAACTTTTCGTTTAGTTGTTTTGCGAGTGGCGCGCTTTTTAACCGTAACAGTAACTGCACCCTCTTCGGCAACGCTTTCAACAAGGGCGCGTTTAATTGCATAAACAGCGATTGGTTCTTGAGCCTTCATGCTCATTTTTGCGATTTCTTCTGGAGACTGCATATAAAAACAAATCTTGCCGTAATCACCGACAAGCCAACTGACTGCGCGTACATGCAATTCAGAACCATCGCTGAGATGAACTACAAATGTTTTTAGAGTCGTATCTGATGAAGAATATTTAGTATCAGTATTTTTAGGTAGTTGCGCTAACTTCATGATATTACTCCAAAAAAAGAAATGCCCCTAGGGGCTATCTAAGGACATTTTATAGCATATTAGGTTAAGGAGTCAAGCTAGTTTAAACGCCGGAGCCAAATCCAGATGGATCAACCTCATCCCTTGCGCCGCCTTGTCTGTCCTCGGACACCAATAGAGTGCCGGTAAAACTAAAGGATTCGGTTAGAAGCTGGCCAGCAGAAATACTGGAGGAGCGAGAGTTAAGTCTGCAATTTTGCACAGTAAAATGTTTAACAAGAACACCCTTATTATTTAATTTAGGGTCTTTTCCGGCGGCCACAGTTTCAGTGGTGGGATACATCTGCCAGACTTCGATATCAAAAGTAGAGGATGCTAGGACGGAAGCAGGGTCAAGATGTTTTTTAAGATTTTCAGTTGCAGCAACCAAGGAGTTTGATGAAGCTGAATCACTGTCTGTTACAGGACTGTTAATTCCTGTAAGAGCTGATTCAGGAGCAGCCGAAAGAGCTGGAGCGGCGCTTTGCTTTCCTGATGCAGTGGCCGCACTTACTAGCTTGGTGCGAGAGTCTGAATCAAGTAGACGGACAATCTGCATACTACCGGACACACCGTTATACATAGTTGCCTGAATTGCTACAGAAGCAAAGCTTCCGAGGGTGTTGACAATTTGTACGTTACGGCTGACTCGAAGGTCTAGACCAACGGCGTAGGCAACCTTAACTCCGTCAATCTTCAGGAGGAGGCGTGGGCCAGACATGAAAAATGGAGTTTGAGCTGCCATCGTTAGTTACCTTTATGCTTTAGTAATTCGTTCGTCTTTATCTTCAATCATACGGCAAAGAAGAGTAACGTCTTCCGAAACAAGAGAGCCAACATTGAAACGAATCGAAAGGTCTGTAATAAGACAATCTTTCATTACGTAAGTGGGCTTGTCTGAAAGCGTATTTTTTTCTCCAACGCGAGTAAAGACTTCTACATCGAAAGTAGACTCAAGAAGCATCTTAACAGGAGAAAAGCTATTGAGCATCATCATGGAGTTACCATCAGAAGCTCTATCTGCCGTCATTCCCGTGGACGATTTAACTGCGTCTATTTTGCCTTTCATGGGAGCAATGCTTTTACTTTCACCGAGGGCGGCTTTCGTATAGCGCAATACTCTCATTGATGCCTGAGCAGAATAAATTAACGGCTCGTTGGTGTGGGGGCTGTAAGAACCAATTGCCATAGTCAACTGAGAAGCCATATTATCAGAAAAGCTGAGGGCCTCGCAAAAAGCAAACGGCTTACCGTCTACCTTGATGACGAGTCTGGCTCCGTCGAGAAATGATGGTAATTTGTTTGCCATTTAAGACTCCATTATTAATACATAGGGTATTTTAAACCCTATGTATTAAAGATTTCTCGTTGCAGTTACATCAAGTGAAATAAACTCAAGCGCTTCAGCAGGGCGAACCTGCACTTGCACAGCATAGCCATTTCCAAGGTTGGTTACGAGCGGTGAGCGATTAAATGCAACGATTGCGCCGCTAGTAACGAACGATGAAAGAACATTGACTACGGTAGAAGCAACTTCAGCCGTGGTAACGTCCGTAGTGCGCTCGCCGATGTAGTTCTCAAGAACGCTTCTGAGAGTTTGGATAACTTCAATAAAGATAAACGATACGTTGTTGCGCTCATACACCCAAGCTTTCGGGTCATTGACGCGGCTGCGGGTTGAGAGGTCTGGAGACACCAAGCGGAGTCCTGCACCTTCAACTACACCCATGGTCAAAAGGCCAGCTTCGATAGCTTCATCGACCATCGTTCTGCTTGCGGGGTCAAAGTCACGTGTTAACGTGTCAGAGTAGACGGATGACTCTGGAGTGTGTTTAACGTCGAGGACGTTAAATGACTTACGAAGCAAAGGAGTTCCGAGAACTGCCTGTGAACGTCCCGCAGCCATGCAGCACTGAAGCATCCATGGGAGGAACCACTGAGCATTACCGTCTGCGCCCGTAGCGCGAGCAAGCTGGAATGTCATTGAGACGTTCTCATAGTTCATAGCCTGAGCCTTAGCCTTTGAATCCTCGAACGAGCCGAAGAATGAAGCTAGACCAAAGCGTTCACGACGAACTGCGCTTGACCATCCAGTAGCAACGTGCGCTCTAAGAGCGGCGTGGACTGAGTCGATAGAGTAAGTTGACTCTGGCTCAGTTAGGCCATCAGCAGCATCAAGATATGCGTCGCGTGAGAAGAGTGGGAGAACTTGAACAGTTGGAACTTTGAGGCCAGCGTCAAGAGCAGCTTGAATATCTGCATTTGAAGTAGCGCCTTAGCTCCACCAAGCAAGAATGACTGTGAAGATTCGCCCGCAGGTAGACCAGCTTTAACTGGACGCGCACCAGCGACGAAGTCAAGAATGGAAACCGTACCAGCAAAGAATGAAGTCCAAGCTGAGTAGTCATTCTTGAGGCGGCCTGAGAAAGCATGCTCGCTTGTAAGTGACAAGCAACCAACTTCATCAACCATATCCAACACAGCTGGAGAAGCTGAACTCATTCCAGCATCAACAACGCGAGCAGCCCATCCTGTGAGTGAGCTAATCTTTTCAGCGAGAGCAGCAAGTGTTGGGTACTTGAGAGTTGGGAGTACAACCTCATCTGTATCGGCAACAAGTTTAACGCGACGGCTTGTGTCGATTGAAACTTTAGCAGCCGCTGCTGTGCCTGAGTAAGAAACTTCAAGGACAACCTTTCCGCCGATTTTGTCTGAAGGGAATCTCTCTCCAGTGACAGTATTGAGGCTATTCATTGACACCTGAGCTTCTTTTGAAGAAACAGCTTTCTTGGCAGCAACTGAGGAGCTGACCAATGCGGGAAGAGCCTGCAAAGCATCTTCTTTTCCAGCAAGGGCAGTTGAAGAAACGGAAGCAGCGGAACCGCCGTCAAGTCTCTTGCAAACAACCGAAGAAGGAGAAGCTGACAATACAATATGAAGGCCGACGTTTTGTTTAGAAGCTCCTGCAACCGGAGAAGAAGGAGAAACGTAAACAACATCGCCTAGCTTTGGGGCTGCAATCCAAACTGCGCCTGCTCCAAGAGAGACGGTGAGTTGGTCTGCGGAAGCAGCAGCCGAAATGGTTCCAAATGAGGCATTGGCTGCGTTGAGAAGATTTGAGCGAGCTGACATACGAGCAACGGCAGCAACTCCCAAGAGGGAAGCGGAAGTAGCGGCCAACTCAAGAGAAGCGCCTGCGCCCTCTTTAGCAGCCTCAGTAACTTCAACGGAAACTGGGCTAACAAAGATGACTTCACCGGTTGCGTATGTGAATGGAGCCGCACCTGCTGTAACAGGAGTGGAAACAGCTTCTGGAGCAGCCCAAGCAACTGCACTTGCTCCTGAGTTGTCCATTTGACGGACCTTTTCAAGAGTTACAGTTGTTGAGGTGGCAGCCTTAACAACATAAGTGCCAGTATTTTTGTCGGTAGCTCCTACAAGGCCAGAGCTATGGGGGATGATTGCAACTTCGCCTGTTTTAGGAAGGCTGTTCCAAGCAATAGAGCTTGATACGACCACATCATTACCCGAAACAGCAAGAGTCAGGTCAGCACCAGTTGGAACTACGTCTTGAAGAGTTCCGCCTGACACTGTGGCCTTGGCGCCCAAAAGGGTTGAAAGGTTGCTTGCAAAGCTCTCAACTCCTGCAAATGTCATAGCAGCGGTGCCCGCAGACTGAACGCCTGAAACTGCAGCTTCCATATTTACAGAAAGAGGAAGAACTTGAAATGAAACAGAAGGAAGAGCTTCTGCAGAAGCCACAATTTGTGACTTAGCAAAATTTCCTGACTCGCCAAACTTAGTTGCAACCACCTTGCCGTAAGCAGAGGGAGACGCAATTGCTTTTTCTGCGCGAGTTGCTTGGTTAGTTTGTTGAACATAAACGCGGCCAACGGAACCAGTGAATACAGCGGAAGGCTGCACGGTAAAGAGTTGGCGAGCAGCGTCTACAACTGGACCCGAAGTAAAAAAAGCCTGCATTGTGGGGTAGTCAGTAAAAAATGCAGTTGTTGGGTCAAGCAAGTTTCCAGGGACGCCTTCGGAAGCTTCGCCAATAAGAAGAACATTTCTTGCCGCAGCAACTACGTTGAGCAATGAATCTTGCACTTTAAATACTGAATAAACACCGGGGGTAACAACTCGTGACCCGCCTACCGAAAACGCTATTGTCATCTTATGGCTCCTAGTTTTGTGGCCAAACGCTACATACAGATTTTATCAGATTTTTTGCAAAAACCTGAATATTCTTGAATCTTAACAATTTTGTTAAAGTTATGCTAGTTAATTCAAGCTAGAATTGATTGAATTTCTTCTTTTTCAATTATTGTCTTTGTAAGTATCCATTTTTCAAGGGTTTTTTGACTAAAATGAATAGAACGAAATTTATTTTCTTTAGTTAAAACAAATAGATACTCTTCGTCTGGTTTAATTCTGCGACGACCTGCATAAGTCGTTTCAAAAAGTCCGTCATAATAAAGATTTGAAGGAATTGGATTATCTACCAAAGCATCATATCCAATAATATATTGAGTTGGAATCGACTTATGAGTCAACTTTTCCTCAAAAACATACAAGACTAGCTTCTTCCATGAAGTGGGCACATTGTTTATCTCTCGCACTTCCGGAGAGACTTGAAACAATGGCTGTCCTGAGTCTTTGGGAATTTTCTTAGTCTTCATGTGCCTGTGCTTCCTAGCCCGCCAATGCGCTTATGGTTCTTAGTTTCAAGAAACGGGTCTTTAAGAACTAGCTCCCACTTAGCCTGACAGATTCTATCTCCAGCTTTGACTTCGAGTGGAACTTCGGAAAAGTTCCTAAGAATGACTTTGATTTCGTTCTCTGGGTTATTTTCAATGAGATAATCTCTGTCGATTTCACCCGCACCTAAACCAATACCTTTGGCCGCCAAGCCGGAACGCTCTCTAAGGACTAGAGCTAGATTCATGACTGCGGGGTTAAGATTGATGAAGTGGGCGGCATCTTCCATAGTCAGATAGAGGCCAGTCCTGATTACTACATACGACTTTGGCTGAATAGTTACATACTCATCAGCTAAGACGTCAAAGCAACTTGACTGCTCTGTTTGGTATGCAGGCAGGGGATTGGCGTTAGGGCCCCTGTAGATAAGTCTAGGCATCTGAATATGAGTTGCCATGAAGTATTCTTCTTCAGACAACTTGGTAGGGTCTACTTGTAATGACTTCAGATGATTGAGCGCCTCTTCTGATACTTTCATAATAGCCTCAGTTCAAAGTAACATTAGTTTCGCGGTTCATATACTCTTGCAAAGCTTCCTCTTCCGTATCATCTTCGAGAAGACCCTTGCTTGCATCTGTATAACCCGCATTACGGGACATAGTCAAGGCATTAACAAGGGCTTCAAAAGAAACAGTTACTTGGGTTTTGTCTTCCGCGTCACCTTCTGAATACAACATAGCGCAAATAAGACTAACGCACTCAAAACCACATGTGTAGTTTTGAAGAAGGTTGCCACCCAAGTCTACTACGTCAACCAAAAAGATATTGTCTGCATCCCCTGCGTCATGAATACGTAAAGACCTAAGGCTTTTTACATCTTCAAGGTGTAGTGTCTTCCCTGTCGGACTCCTCAAATCCAGTTGCATCTCCAGCTTCCTCTTCAAACTCATTCTGAACCCCCTCTTCTATTTCTTCGGCTTCGTCCTCTACGTGAGGGTTTAGCCTTTCCGTCACTGCCTTGTCAATAGCAAACAATTGAGCTACATAGTTTCTGCTATAGAACTTGTATCCCTTAATAGTAACGTCATTTTCGTCAAGATAGTTGAGTATTTCACAAATGTTTTTTGAATTTGCCATGTTGGATGCTTTTAAGAGTCGTCCGGTGCCGGAATGATAGGCATTGATAGCCAAAGTCCAATCTCCCAACATCTCGTAATTAAACTTAAGGAGCTTGATAGCCACGTCTGTAGCTATCTTGTTGTCTCTAAGTTTTACTTTCTTTTTGATTCCAAAAAGCCTACCGGTTGCTGGCATGATTTGCCATGCTCCGACTGCTCCTACTGGGCTTGTTGCTTTATACGAGTAAGCTGACTCTACAAATGGCAAGAAAGCGATTTGATGTGGCATTCCTTGTTGCTTTAGCTTTTCTGCTATCTTGGGGTAATGTTCGTGCATTCTCTCAAAGCCTCTTTCAAAGAAGCCTCTTGCCCCCGCCTTGACTGCAATATTCTTTTTCTCTTTGGGCATTAATTTTGTATATTTATGCAACAAGTGTTTTTTATATTTTTTAATTGCTTTTTTATTTCCCCTTGGACGAGGATAGACATTGTAGACTTGCATTGTCTTTTGATTGTAAACGATAATATCGTGCTTTGTGTATTTTGTGTAAACGTCATGCCAAAAGTTAATATTTGATTGTAGGCATTCTGGCGGAGTCAGCTCTATTGCCTCTTGTGCTGTAGCACTCAGAGATAGAGCCGATGCCGCCAAAGCTATGTACTTTAGCATTATTTTGATTTCCGTTCTGATAGTGATGACTTGGTGGACTCTGTAGTCATTGTGCCTTTAGAACAATTCTTAACTACTTTAAGTTCGCCCTGACGAATGCATTGAGCACCTTGTGGGCAGCGCGAGTCAACAACTAGCTCATCTATAGTGACTGTTCGCTCTTGTTTTGGATTGGAACGAGTAGGAGCAGCTGCGCAGTATTGGGTATTGGTGTTATCTACCTCTGGAGTGCGGCTTGAAAGACCCACAAACATCGCCAAAAGCCCTGCTGCAAAAAGTCCTGTAATCATGATTAGATTCCTCCTAAGTGTTAAGTTATCTGCTATTGGCGCGACTGTCAATCATTTTCTTCGCGCAAATCGCTATCATTTACATTTTGTTTAATGTTATTGGGCAGATATTCATTTGGAATGGGCTGACCTTCGAGAGTCTTTCTGAGGCAATAGTTGAAATAAATATCAGAAAAGATATTAGACATATTACGAGACTGATAGTTTGGATAAAGGTTTTCAGCGACAACCGCCACTTGCTCCGCTGTATAGCCAGAAAACACGCCGGCAGTTTCTTGAATAGTCGTTACTGGCTGTCCGCCAATAATATCTGTTGTATACGTAAAGCGCATAAGCATCTCCTTAAAAAGCAATCATTAATACAATCAAAGGAACGGAAAGCCAAATCGGTGCATAAACGGCCAAAGCAATTATAGCCGCCAATTGAATCAGCATTCCAATCACAATTGCCGTAGCAATAGCTATATTTATCTTCATGCCACATCCTCCTGCGCAAGTTTGATAGCCAGTTTGAGTTCTTTGATTGCAGTTTGGACTGCCTTAATCTTGCCCTTGAGGGTCTTGAGCTTCTTAATAGAGTAGCCTTTCTTGCCTGCGCAGTACATCCAAACCATATAATCAATGCGCTGTCTCTTGGCGACTTGTTCTTTAAATGGCTTGAGCAGCTCATTGTACTCATTAATGAGTGACTCAAGTTCTTTGGTCTGGAGATGCTCTTGATGAGCCTTCTCTTCTGCTTTGCGACGCTTTTCAGCGGCCTTGACTTGAACCTGAATGCTTTCAAGCTCAGTGTAGTTCTCAATGCACTCACTACCCAATTGGACAGTGTGGCCATTGCAGGCAACAGTGAAGATGTTCTTGATGGGGTGCCCACAGGCACATGAAGACTCACCTTCAGACTGTTCAACAAAAACATAATCTTGAACAGGGTGCTTGAATGCAGAAGCCAGTCTTTGTGCCCAATTGTTTCTCATAGTTCACCTCCATTATTATTCTTATCGGAGCTAAAAATAATAACTTTAGATTTTTAATAAAAAAAGCCAGCTTTATTCGCCGGCTCCTTCTTCAAGGGAAGCTTGCAGTTTACGCAGGCTGCGCAGTTCCTGCTTAACAAACTCCAATAAATCTGCCAATCCTTTGTCGCCTTTACTCTTGAGGCGAAGCTCAAGATCAGCTTCTGCTGTGACATAAACATTAATCTTATCTGAAATCTTCTTAAGCGTCATAATCACCTCTGAGTTGAGGGAGGCTGAATTGCCTTCCATACCATACATATCGGAGGTTGCTTAAAAGACTTTATATTTATTTCAATAAAATTTCTATAAATTTTTCTATAGCTTCTTCGGACAGTTGCGCATCTTGAATAGTAGGAAGCCCGTTAGCGGCACCGAGTTTGTTTAGCAACTCTAATCTAGCTTCTATGGTAATTAGATTGTCAGTTGATTTTTTTAACTCTTTTTCTGCAGCTTCCGCATCTTGGTCTGTTGTCGCATCGGCTAGCTTTTTTTGAGCCACCAAGACGGCCTCAAAAGCTTTCTGAACAACCCGATGCATCTCAGAGAATCTTTCCTGTAGCGGTTGTTGTGCCATTCCCAGGGGCGGTAGTTATTTGAGCCGCAGGGCTACCCGCCGTTGGAATGCCGGGGTTTATAAGCACCTGAATCCCTGGGGCGACCTCGGCATCCTGTTGAATTGCAGAAACAATGTCTGTTGCTATATGAGATATAGCCTCTGCCATTTTTGTCCACATCTCTGTAGCCTTTTCATTGTCTTTTGCTTCTTTAGCAAATTGCTCTTTAAGGTTTTTTTCAATTGTTTCTTTTAGTTTGTTTTTAAGTTTTGCTGCTACAAGTGGCATTTTTAATCTCCGTTGGCATCATAGTTGTAATAACTATATGTATATTTTGGTTCTTTTTTATTTTTATTGGGACAATCTTTTGCAAGATGCGTTTTCATGCACAATGAGCAACTAAGATTAAAGGGATTTTGTTTTTTAGACAATTTTGCATAAAAGTCGAGCATTAGCCAAGAGCTATCCGCTGGTTTATCTTGGTCTTCTAAAAGTTTACGTAATTCTTGTTTTTCTTTTTCCGTTAGTCTATCTTTCATGGACCCCTCGATAAAAATGTTGTAAAACAAAACTAAACAATTAGCAAGGACTAAAGCATAATGTTTACTCCTCAGGACATTAAAAGTTATCTCGATGCTTTTGTAATTGGACAAGAAAGGGCAAAAAAAGCTTTGTCTGTTGCCGCTTATAACCATTACAAGAGGGCTTTTTATGGGGCAAACATTAAAAAATCAAATGTCCTAATGATTGGCCCTAGCGGGAGCGGAAAAACTTACACCGTTCAAAAACTTGCAGAATTTTTAAATGCAAAGTTTATGACGGTTGATGCAACGCAATTCACTAGTGCTGGTTATGTTGGAAAAGATGTTACTGAAATTATTAGCGAATTATGCGCAATGTGTGAATTTAACGACGATGTTGCTTCAAAAGCAATTGTTTATATTGATGAAATTGACAAAATTAGGCGCAAATCAAGCCACGATGGCTCTCCCGACGTAAATGGGGTGGGAGTTCAACAAAGCTTACTAAAGCTTTTAGAGGGCAGTGAAATAGGATATGAGATTAACCACAACCCAAGAAAGCTTCATACAAAAAATATTTTGTTTATCTGTTCTGGCGCCTTTGTTGGCCTAGAAGAGCATAAAACAGAAGCTTTAATAAAGTACGGTATGATTCCGGAATTCTTAGGACGTTTTAGTATTGTAGCCTCTTTAGAAACATTGGGGGCAAACGAACTAAAAAACATTTTATTAAGCTCTCAAGAAAGCGTATTGAACTCATACAAAGAGTGGTTTGATAGCGAAGGAATTGAACTAGTGGTCGAAGATAGTGCGATTGATACAATTATTGAAAATGCTATGCAAAAAAACTTAGGTGCCAGAGGACTTCAAAATGTGCTGGACGATGTTTTTTTGTCGGCACAGTTTGATGCGCCAAATATGTTTCCCAGACCAAGACAATTTATATTAAATAAATCAGTTGTAGAAACCGGCCACGTAGAGTGGCGATTTTAATTACCAATCAATTTTTTGTTTAGTGTAAAAAGACCCGCCAAACACCCTTACGGCTATATAATACGCATAAACTAGTGGCTTGTTGAGTAATTGAGACATCTTGTTTTGTTTTTTTAACTTATCAAGCATCATTTTGAGAAACAATTCATCGGCTTCTTTTCGTGAAACCTCAGAGGGTGCATACTGAGAATAAAGAAAATCATGAATATTTGCAGCTTCGGTGACGGTAAATTTATAAAACAATGTATCTCTAACGAGATGTCCTTTGTTTTGCGGACCAGCTCCGTTCATTACGTTGGTTTTGATTTCTGAAGAATACTTAAGGCAAAATTGCAAATATCTTTCTAGTATTAACATCTTTTTATTCATGGGCATTGTCCTTTTATATAAGATTTTAGCATTTAAAAAAAAACCACCCCGAAGGGTGGTTTTCTGTAAATCTAATCAAAAGATTAGATGCGACGACGTTGCTTGACGTTGTCAAGAAGAGCGAACGAACGTGGCTTATGGAGTACAACAGCCAAGTACGAGCTGAATACGCTCTCAAGAGCCAAACCTTGACGACCAAGGTCAGACTTGTTGAGGAGGTTACCAAGAACTGCAAGCTTAACGCGGTCTTCGCTTGAAGGCATGAAGAGTACGCTTTCATAGCCTGGCATTACTGCGCCAACATACTTGAATGCAGTTGCTCCGGAAGCAGCCTTAACAACCTTACCAACGAATCCTTCTGAACCAGCCTTACCAGCAGCTTCGCGTGGGGTCATGAAGACCATAAACGCTTCAGCATCGGCTTGAGCAGCGATAGAGAGGTCAACGCCCTGTCCATCAACGGTAACGGTAAGTTCGCCGGACATAGCTGGTGAGCTGATGCCGAAGATTGAGGTAGCTTGAACCAAAAACTTGATTTTATCGCCGATTTTGAATTCTGAGCCAACTGAACCAACTGTAAGGTTAGCTGCAGCGATAACTGGAGTTGCAGGAGGGTTGCCGTTAGTTCCGCTAACAGGGAGAGCCTTCTGACGAACAGAGTGCTTATAGATAGCAGGAATGAACTTAACTAGACCGCTAACAGACATAATTGCAAATCCACCTTCTTCAGCGTTGCTGAGGTCTGGTCCACGGATTGCAAAGTTCTGAGCGATGTCGCCGCGCTGAAGGCCGAAGAAAGTCTTACGGAACTCAGCAATTTGAGCTGGAGTAGCGTGAGCTTCTGAAACTTCACCCGCGTTGGAGACAACTGCTGTAGTTGTATCGTCAAGAACTTCTTGGTCAAGAGCCTTGCCCTTGAGGTCCTGAACGACTGAGAAGCTGTTACCATAAGCAACGAAGTCTGGTGTAACACCACGAGTAGCGCGCTCACCTTCGCGGATATTGTTTTGAATACCACGGAGCTGACGAATAGCTGGAATGCGGCGGTTGCCAAGGAACTTCAATGGAGTTTCAACGTCGATTTGACCAGCAGCGTCAACATAGTAGTCACCACCAGCGTAGCCGTCGCGCTCAAACTGTGTTGAAAGAGCCATAGCAGCGTTGCGCTCATTTTCTTTTTCGATGTCGATACCGTCAAAGAAGCCGCCTGCTTCGTTAGTTAGGCGAACCATGTCACCAAGAGTCTTCTTAATACCATAGATTTTGAGCGGTTCAGCAACTTGTTCGTACTGAGCTTGGTCTTCTTGTGGCATGAAGTTTTCAAAGCCAGCAAGGTCAAGACCTTGAGTAGCGATAGCAGTCTGTACTTTATAGAAGTAAACAGGCTGGGTAGCTTTAAGGGTTTTGACGTTCTTCATCAACTTGAGCTGCTTTTCCTGCGCGCAGATTGCGTACATTACAGGGTCAGCGGAGTCAATAGTAAGGGCGCTGATGCCTGTACGGCCAGCGTTCTGCATACCTTGATAACCGATGGCGTTGAACGACTTAGCCATGCGCTCAAGGCGTTCTCTAATTTTGGCCAAGTCTTGCTGGCCTACAAACTGATAACCAGTGCTCATGGGAAAAGTCTCCTCTGTTAGTTCCCAATCAAAAAACTACATCAAAAGATGTATGAGGTAATTTTACTACAATTTTAGAAAAAGAATAAACAAAAGGGACAGTTGGCTGTTTTGCCTAACTATCCCTCTGAAATGATTAAAGAAAAAATATTTTTAGAATTTAACAGATTGCATGATTCTGAACCACTTTTTCATCTTTTTTTTAGATGGTTTTGGCGGCTTAGGTGTCATGCGTGTTGGCTGGAGAAGTTCAAGCTCTAGGTCTTGTTGTTGGCGTTGCTTTTTCATAACCGCCTCCTTCACCATGGTGCCATGTCAATAATAAGACGTTTTGTGTCAACCAAATCTTGAAACTTTGCTTGAACTTCTTTTGTAGGCTGTTGGTTGTTTACAGTCAGCAGCTTTACTACCGCTGCGCAGTCAGGGTAAACTCTGCACATATCGTCGTATTCGTAGGCAATCTCTACAACCTCATACTCAAAAACAACGCCGTCAACTTCACACCAATCAAGGCGTGTAACTGTTTTAGGAAAGTTGTTAAGAACTTGCATGATATTTTCCATGTTTTACCTCCAATATAAGTCTTATCGGCGGTCAACGGAAAGACTTTAATTAAAAATTAATGTGATAATCAATGGTAAGTTTATTTGTGTCATAAGGAACTGAAATTGTTCCATATTCTTTTAATTTAATTATTACGCGGGCATCTTTGGGATTAGTGTTGAGCTTTTTTACTACTTCTATGCGCTCTGACTTGATGTTGGCATGTTGCCTAGAAACACAGTAATTCTTGTTTTCTGCACCAATAATGCAAGAGGGCAGACGAATCTGCCCTACAAAATAAGAAACTATGCCTGCTACTATAAAAGTCTCAAACATAGTTTTTATTTTAGACTGAATAAAGGTTGACGCCATTCTTTTGGCGAACAGCGATTCCGCTATTGCCTGAACTCGACGACTGGCGAAGTTTGGCCGAAAGCCCTACGCGAACTTTCTCAAGAGTGCGGCCCTGAGCGGTAAAACGACGGAGCAATCCGCGCTTACGTGCATTTTCAAAAACCTGAGCTGCTGTAAGTTCGCGGCTGCCTGCCGCAGCAAGAACTTCAATAGCAACTTCTGTGTAAGTGGACGGCAAATTACGACGCATAACTTTCTCCTTAAAATAACCGAGGGCATTCTCGATTAAACTTTTAATAACATCTTTAACATTCATAATCAACTCTTTTCTAAAAAATAACTTTCAATGATATCGCATAGTACATGTCCAATCAAAATGTGCATTTCTTGTATTCTAGCTGTAACCAAAGAAGGCACTATGACGCACAAATCCGTATTTTTATATAAATTTCCTCCTCTGCCTCCAGAAAAACCAATCAAAATGCATCCTTTATTGGCAGCAATCTCCATAGCCTTCAATATATTAGGACTATTGCCAGACGTAGAAATACCGATAACAACATCGCCTTTTTGAGCTAAGGCGTCGACTTGCCTTGAAAAGACTTGATCATATCCATAATCATTAGCGATTGCCGTCAAGATAGATGAGTCAGTCGTCAAGGCAATTGCCGGCAGTCCTTTTCTCTCACGAGTAAATCTACCAACCAACTCAGCGGCCAAATGCTGAGCGTCAGCAGCACTTCCTCCATTCCCCATCAAGATAACTTTACGGCCATTCCCTAAAGCGTCGGTTATGTAGGATGCAATCCTTAAAATAGTAGAGCCGCAGTGCTCATAAGTAAGATGAGTTAATGCTTCATGACTATCAAAGGCTTCCTTCATCATAGCCTCTTCTTTAAGAATTTGGTTTAGCTCACTCATAGTTCCTCCACTGTAAAGCCATTTTCAATCGTATACATTATTGTTTTTATATTGTTTTGTTTCAAAATAGCCATACAACCGGAACAGGGGCGGGCGTTTGCCCAACAACCATCTTTAGTCTCTCTATAAGTAACCATCATGAGTTTCTTTTTTTCAGTCTTAGTTAAACTATTAAGAAAGTCTCTGGCCTTAATTAAAGCATTAACTTCGGCGTGCAGTGTTACGGGCCTGCCGTAAGTTTCCTCGTTGCATAGCGGGTGCGTTTTACTAAGGTAATTACAGCCAGTCGAAATCAGCTTGTCTTTATAAAACAAAGCAGCGCCGAGGTAATAGCGGTAATGCTCCGCCTTCTTTGCTGCTTTTTGTGCTGGCTTAATTCTTTCTTTCATGAAATAACCTTTAGAACCTCATCCCAAGTTTTTGTATCTACGGCCAAATTCAATCTCACTTGATTAATAGACCCACCGCATTTAGTTCCACAAGTGCCCAAAATCCCTAACTCTCTAAAAGCATCGACAGCGCTGCCATCGGGAATTTGAATCCACGCAAACATCCCCAACCCTTTGGGATAAGACCATTCATTTTTATGACAAAAATCCTGCAACATTTCCTTTCTTTCGGTCAAGATTCCTTGAATATTTGCCAATTCTTCCGACCATGATTCATCGGCTACAAGAGTATTGATAATTTCTGTTGCTTTGACTTGGGTATCGTACCCAACTCCGCCAGACTCAAATTCCATATATTCGCTGATATCTTTTGCTACTTTTTCATCTTCTACAATTGCCCACCCAAATCTTACTCCGCAGTGGCCTGTCATCTTAGACAACGTAAAGATAGTCGCTGTTTTGGGTTCTTCGACTAAATCAGCAACGGCTTCGTGATAAAGTTTTTCTGAATGAAAATACCATGGCCACAAATATACGCAATCGTACCAAGTTTTTGAATTATATCTCAACAATGGAAGAGAGCCGCTTGGATTACTAGGATATGTTAGCAAGTTAAATTCATTATTAAATGCAGAAAATTTAACTTTTGAGTTGTGCATTTGAGATAGCATGGGAATTCTAAACCAATAAGGCGAAGGCACGCCCGCTTCTTTATGTAAGTGAAAAAAACAACTTAGAAGTTGAGACGCTCCGCTTCCAACAACGATTTTGCTGTTAGGAGTAATCAAATTAGGATGGTATTTGTTATGAAGAGCTTTAATGGCATCTACGACTTCTTGATGCGGTCCTTCTTTGTTATAAGGCATACCTCCCATAATAGAGGTGACAACTCTATCATGGGGAAGTCTTTGGGTGAAGAGTTCTATAAGAAGGTCTGGGTTGCCAATTCTAAGGTCAATCATTTGAAGTCCTGTTGTTGTTTTTTTGAAGTTGATCCATCAAACTATTAATTCTTTTTACAGTTTCTGAAATTCTTTTGTGTCTTTCTTCAAGGGAGAGATTTGATTTAATAGCTATATCTTTTTTGTTTTTTCTAAAATCAGCCAAACTCACAACATTATTTGTAGTTTCTTGTGGCTGAGAAGGCTGAGTTGAGGGTAATTCTTCTACTTCTTCAGCCTTGCCATCAATGTTGTATGACTTAAGGGTTTTTTGGTTGTTTTGTGCTTTGATTTTCTTAAGGTTTTCTTGGGTCTTCTTGAAGAACTCATCATTGATTGTCATAAATCCCCCTTAATGGTTAATGGTCACTGCTTACATAACTCTTATCGACAGTCAACAAAAAAACTTTAGTCAAAGAGTAGCAAAAAGACCATTTTTGTCAATAAAGACTTCTTTTGCAGTAAGTACAGGATTTCCCGTTGCCGCCTCTACAAACGTAGAGACTTCATAAGGATTGTAACGCACTTTAGTCATCTTGTCGGCGATTGCAACAAATTCTTCTGGATTCCACTGACCGCGCACGCCTGCATGGACGTTTTTTTGACGCTCGCGCAAGACTCTGGCGCGACCTGCTTGGCTGACTTTAAGCTGGCAATCAGTCAGCTTGATGCTGTCTACGTAGGCAATCACTCGACCCTTCATTGGGCCTTCCATGGCTTTGACACTGAAGCAACCTCTATGAAGATTTTTGTAAACAAAGACTTTCATTCGTTGCCCTTTCCAATTGCTTTCATTGCTCTGGAAACAAGTAGGTCAATCTGTCTGATTGTCTCTACTCTTTCTTTGTCTGTCATCTCTGACAGCTCAGCACCTCTATCGTCAGAGCAAATACAGTTTTCAATGTAAACCAACAAAGTCTCTTTCAAAACTTCCTGAGCGTACTGTTTTGGAGTCATCTTTTTATCGTTGAATTTAATCATGATTTGTTTCCCCCATGATAATCTTATCGACACCGATGCGAATAACTTTAGGGAAAAAATAAAACTCACTCAACAAAAATTGAGTGAGCCTCAAGCCTCCGAAGCATCTATAAGATGCCTCAACAAAATTAAACTGTCAAGCTCCAATAAAGCCGACTTTAATCTGCTGGCCCATAGAAGCCTTGATAGCTGACTCTTGCTCTAGTCTTTTTTGCTCTAATCCCTTAAGTCTATTCAACAAGAAATTCGGCCCCGGCAACGAAGCGGCTTGACTAACTCCGTCGATGCTTACGTTGACTGAGCTGTATGGAAACATCACGGGGATAATGTCTGTAAGCAAGCGAATTGAAGCAACTGTAATAACAAGGTCTACCACGATTGCAGGTACTCTGCCTTCTGGGAACCCTGTCAAAACTTCTACAGAAATCATATTAGGGCGAAAAGCCTGCGGAACATAGCCAGCCATGAAGCTGAACACGGTTCCGTCACCGCCGCGTGCAGTTGTCTTGATAGTACCCAAATCAGCCAATACGTTGATTCTTCTATTTCTGTAAGAAATCCAAGAAGGTGGCAACGTAAACTCATTGATGGGCTGGTCATTCATTGCATGAGAGAATTTAAGCTTCATTGACAAAATGTCAGTGACAGGAAACTGTTTTACTTTTAATCCGCTAAAATTACTAGCAAACATACCTTCAGTATAGTCGAATACCAAAGTTTGCTCACATGGAGATAGAAACATCCCCATACTCATTTCAATTTCGTTGATAGCCGAAGTTAAATACTGTCCAATGAAAGCGTCATCAAGTTCATCGAGTTGGTCTTGGTCTAAAAGACGCTTAAGCCCAAACAATGCAAACTTACGAACATCGTGAACATTTGGCAACGGAAGAAAGCGTTTGAATGCTCCCTCAATTGTCTCCATGTCTGACTTACAGTGAATTGGATATGTATTATAATCGCCTCTATAGGGCTGCAATCCTGCGGGGTTATATCCAAGTGGGTATTGGTCTGACATTTTAGCAACCCGCCCCTGTTAGAATTTTCTTAATCATATAAGGACTATTGATGGTTTGAACAATTGTTGTGCCGTTATAGATATTAAACTGTACGGTTCCCGATACGAGAAGATTTACCTGCTCAGCAGTTAAATTGATACTCCAAATGCTTCTGTCCATAGCCATAGGAAGAGCCTGAACTTCAAAAGTCTGAGATGCTGATGCTTGTCCAAGTTTAGCAACTTTAGCTCGTTGAAACTTTGCCTTGACGACTTGGCCAGTTGGCACCATAAAACGTCTTAGGGGAAGCGCATCTGAAATAAGAACTTGAAACGACAGTCTTACAGGAGAGTCTTGAGTTACTTCCCAATACTCTAGTGGCGCAATATCGTTGGGTTCGTCAAAAAGGTCTAGGGGTTTTACTTGAAAGTAATACATGTTATTTTTGGCCTTTGAGCTTGTGTTTTACATGTTCAAGTAGCATTTTACGCTCTTTTGTAGCTTCTGGAGAAGTATCTACCTTAACAGTATCAAGAGCCGTACTGAGTTTATCCATAATTGTTTTGTGCTCTTCGGGGGTTGCTTTCTTAGTGGCCTTTGAGGGCTTACCTTCTCCGAGGATTAGTTTTTTTTCAAGGACTTCGTCTGAGCGCATAAGGGTGTCGGCATCCTTGCGGGTCTTATCTTGAGATGCTGCACGAGCACGGCGGTTAATTTTTGCATCAACGGAGGTGCCTTCTACAAACCCACGAGTAGGGTCTAACATAAGCTCGCCTCTGTCAATTTGGTCAACAAGTTCTCTTGTCTTGTTTGTAAGGTTCTTCATAGAACCAGTTAGCCAAATTTCCTTTTCTTTGCCGTCTTTACCTTTGACCTTGACCTTTTGAACAATTTCTTTAGAGGGGTCGTCAACCGCTTGAGTTCTTGGAATTTCTGGCTTTTTGTATTTTTTTCCTCTTTTTTCAGACTCTATTCTATTTTCTTCCTCGGTAGATGCCGTTTTTTGATGAGTTGGCAAACCAGCTCTGCGTCTGTAGTAATTCTCTAAGGCAGTTGGCTCATACTCTTCTGCTGTTTGCGCCTGTTTCTTATAACCGTGTTTGACGTTTATGTCACCCCAATGGGTGTCCATGTCTTTTTGCCAATCAGAAAGTGATTGCTCTTTAGCCTTAAACTCTTTGCGAGGGTCAATTGACTCCATATCTTTGCCGTATTGATATAGATGACCAACTTCATGAACGAGGGAATCTGGATTGCCAATATGCTCAACGACATTGTCATGAAAATTTGGCTTATCAATTACTTTGCCAGATGCAGCTACCTTACCGGGAGCGCGTTTGGCTTCTAGTCCAAACCTTCTTTTAATCATATCGGTTAAAGCAGCAATTTGCTTTTCTCTGCGTGGCGAGCCGGCTGATGTTTTCCATCCTCCAAACACGGCTTCGCGCTGCTTACGAACATTCTTGCCTTTTTCTAACTCTTCTTTTGGCTTTTGAGTTTTGGCTTTGTCTGCTTGTTGCTTTTCACGCTCAAGCATTGCCCAAATGTGTATTTTGCTTTCTGGGCGCAATTCTCTTTCTTCCTGAGCAGCGGACTCTCTCTGTTCTTTGAGAGGGTCGTGCCACTTAGGAAGTTGAGTCTTCTTATCTTCTTTGAAATAACCTGATTTGTTTAGTTCACTTTTTTTTTTATCAGCGGCTTTGGCTACGTTTTCAGCGCCTTCTTTAATCTTCTCCAAGTCAGCATCTGCCTTAAGCTGTTTAGCCTGCGGCATTCCCTTGGTGGGCTTTTCTTGCTCTTTGACCTTCATGTCGGCTTTTTCAAGGTCTTCTGACTTTTTAGCACCATCAACAGAAGCATGGCAAACGGCCCATGGATTGACTTTGTCGCCTGACTTCTTTTTAACAGCGAGTACGCAACGCTCAAACTTAGCTTTCTTGGAATCAGACTTAGCTAGTTCTGGACGTGGACCTTCCCAGTTACTCTTAACTCTTTGAGCCAAAGCACGCTCGTTCTTGGCTGCTTTTGGTTGTTGAGCAACCAACTCTTTAGGGGCTGCCTTTGTATCAGTGGAAATGACTTTCTTGTCTTTCATGCTAATAACGTCGCCTTTATCCAACTCTTCAGTTGGTTGGCCGTGTTCATATGACAAGTAATGAGCGATATCGGACAAATACTGTCTAGCAACAGTAATCTTTGAATCAACCCAATCTTCAAGATCTTCGGACTCAACGACCATCTTGTCGAGTGCCTGAGCATACTCCATGATGTCTTTGAGGTCTTTTTTAGCCATGCGACTTTCAGACTCGTCTGCTTTAGACATAGCCATAGATGCAGGTGCTGCAGGTACAGGTGGGCGCATCATTGGGGGAGTTGCTCCGCCAGCGCCGGGGGTTCCTGTGCCGTTCATTTTAGCTAGTTTCTCTTTGCGGAGAGCGGCAAGAATCTTAGAACGCATGTCAGGTTTAGCTTCGGACAATACTTCATTGACTTTGGCGGGACCCTTGATTGCCTCAACAGCTTCTTTGACATCTGATTTTTTCAAACTCATGGGAACGCTCGCCTCCGTCCAATCTTTATTCGCGGTCATATCTTTTGGCATTGGTATTTCTGCGTGTACTGGAGTTGCATGAAACAACGCCACTACATTTGGAAGACCGCTCGCCGAGTTCTTAAAGCCTAAATATCCTTTTTCTTTCAACAACTTAAAGTAAGCATCCTGCATACTTCCAATGGGCTTTTGTAGCCATTGTTGCTTAGCCTGCTGTTGATTTTCAAGGTCATTAGCAATATCAATGATTTTATCATGTCCTGGGTGCTTAACTATGTATTTTGACTTAGCTCCACCTGTCACAACTGATTCTGTTGGCGTGCCTTCTTCATAAAAGTAGACGCGGGGGTGAGTAGGCTTGCCGTGTTTAGTTTCAGGGGAATGTCTGCCAGCAGTTCCTTGGAACTCTGGGTCTAGGGTAGTAAGACCGGGAGTTGTTGAGAAATGGATAAGGTGCTTAGGAGAATTTGATTTTTTAAATGACTCTCCGTGTTTAGTATCCATATCAAAATCAATAGTGAAATGAGTTGGCTTATTATTCAAGTTAATAGTTGAATAGAAGTCTTCAGGTTCTTTGTCATGAATAGAAACGGAGTGACCTTCATGCCACAGTCCTTCATGTGCGCCATTTGTGTAGACCATCTTGTGGTGACCACCGTCAGACACAATGACTGAGTCTTGGCCGTATTTCTTTCCCCAAGATAGAACATCTCGATGATTGGGATTTTCAACTAAATAAGAGTTTTCTGAAGTGCCGTACTTGCCCTTCATGGGAGTAAATTTAAGGCCTTTTGTCTTCATTTCTTGCTCAAGAGCTGCGTTGCCTCCTTCAGCTGACTCATAACGAGGGTTTTCAGCTGTTAGAATTGCAAATTTTTGTGAAAACAATGGTTTCATTCTTCATCATCTTTCACAAGTCTAAGTTTTGCCTTACTCTTTTGAGCCGTAATGGCTTTATCCCATTTTATCCTATCGACAATCTTTGATTGTTTGTTTAGTGCTTTTCTTATTTTTTCGTTGCGGTCGGCGTCTGGGGGATTATCCCAAAGCTCTTTGGGCAACTGCCTCTTAACTTCTTCAGAAAACTGTCTGAGTCTGAAGTGACTGTAAGGATAGACATTGTCTGGAAGTTCATCGTCTTTGTTATCAGACATTGATTAACCCGGTTTATTTTCTTCGATGCGACGAGTCGTGTCACCCTTGTCTACCAAGTCTCTGCTTTTGTCCCAGTGCTGTTGAGCCTGCTGCTTGTGGAAGTTGACAAGAGAAGACTCCATCTTGGGATTTTGCTTAATCTTTTCTTGGTGACGCCAATAAGCATCGAGGTGTTCCTGAGCGTTAAACTTGGCGTGCTCTGGGTGGCTGAAATGACTATAAATAGTCTTTTTCTCTTTTTTGGTGCCGCCCATAGAGAAAGGCTTGGCATATTGGCCATTAGTAACTTTAGGGGCGAACCAAAGAGCTTTGACAAGCTTACTCTTAACTAATTGAAGTTTTGGCTTTTTAGGTTCGTCTATTTGGTCTGCGCTAATATAAATAGCGCTGTGTCCCTTTGATGCTGCCGAGTCTAGAGCTCTGTCAATTCTTGGCTCATCTAAGATGCCATAATTTTCTAGACTTGGTAGCCTATCGACATGAACATGAACGCCTGTTAGGTTGTCATGGCTTGGATGTGTTTTAAGATAAAGTGGGATACCAACGGGTGACTCGTCTTTAGACATAAGGAGTCTAGGCTGAATAGACGCCTCTTGTTTAGGAGCCTTGTCTACGACTTTTGACTTGAGTTGAGCAATAATTTCTTTGTTTTTAAGTTGTCTTTGTTTTTTAATATTTTCTTTTTGCTGTTCAGGACTTATAGCTTTTTCCATATCTTGCATCCTCTGAGCCTGCTTGCTGTACTGAGCAATATGGGGCAACATAGAAGCATCTTCTGTAGAAGACTCTCTGTATGGCTTTGTGATGTTAACTTTAAAGCCAGCTTCTTGTTTGAGTCTGTTCCAATTCTTAAAGGCTGGCATCGACTGCATTACGTCTGAGTGTAATGTGCCATGGGACTTGACGGCTTCTCTTAGGGCAACGTAATTGAGTCTATTGCCTTGAAAGTTTGGATGAGTTGCTGCTGCATAAACAGTCATTGGCTCGTTTTCATTTTGTCTTGCCGCCAACAAAGTAGACACGCCTGCTTGATGGGGGTCGTGGTGCATTGAGACAAGATGGCGAGCATTTGTCCCATCGTCTGACTCAAAGTGATGAACATAAACACTGCCAAAACGCTCATGAGGGACGCGAGTCGTACTGACATGAGTTTCATTTGGCCTCATGCCATCGTACTTGGCAATTTTAAGAACGCCTTCTGATGGTTCACTAGAGACTAAGACTTTTTCGAGTTTTTTGTCTTTAACTTCCATGGAAGGGAGCTTTCTTCTTTACAGGAGGTTGGGGCTGAGGCAAAGCTTCTTCAATACGCTCTTTAACGGGGTGGCCTTCAGGTAACTGTTTATGGAACTTTTTAATGTAGTTGCCTTCTTTTGACTTTTCATCATTGATAACAGCATCAAGGCCACCCTTTTGATAGAGCCTCTTTGTTCTAGGCCAGTGCCAATGATGGGCATGAGTTGCCATAATTTCAAGTTCTACTGGGTCAGAAGTAACACTTAAAAGATTTTCCATGCTGTGTTTTCTTGAAGCTTCAAAAATAGCTTTGTCGTGTTCTGGGTTTTCTGTAATCTTGTTGATTTGCTGATACAACTGCCCGCGAACATCTTTAGGTGTTTTTTGAACAAATGCTGCCGTATCGTAAAAGTTTTTTGTTTTATGCTTTGATAGGTGTGGCTCTAGTATTTCGCCAACCATCTTACCTTGAGGCGACTCTCTAAACTCTGGGCTACGAGCGTATAGCTCCATGACTCTTGTTGGCAATAGACCATAACGGGATACTGCTCTTTGGTTTTGTTTTGGAATAAACTTATGAATAATATTTTTGCCACCTGACGACTCAATCATGGAGATTGCGTTGTGAGCATTAAAGTCTGGGTATTTTTCTTTTGGAATTGGCTTGGCAGTTATTTCAGTTTGAGTTGGGTTACCTGAAGCTGCGGCAAACTGAGTCGGCATCATTCCTGCCAACGCCGTCAAACCTGCAGCAACTTTACCGCCTATTTTTTTTTCGAGGGGCTCTTCCGCTTGGAAGCCCATCTTATCGGCCATTTTGAAGTGGTGAAGAGCCTTGTCGTGAAACTCACGGGCTTTCTTCCTATCGCCCATTTTGTGAGCTTTTTGAGCCATTCCTTTATACTCAACGCCCAAACGATTGTGGTGATGACTGTCTAATTGTTCACCTTGATACTGTCCCGCCTCAATTGCTTCGGCAGTAATAGACTTTTTAATCTTTCTGCATGAGCCTTTTGAATATGGCTTTTTGCCAGGAGTCGGTTCGTAGCCTTCCCAACAGCGGTCTGCTTTTTCTAAGCTTTTTACTACTTGTAAATGCGATGTTTTAGATGGAATAGAAGTTGGCTTCTTGGCTTCTTGTTGTTTTTTTTGTTTTATAAAGTTTTCAAATTCATCATAATCTTCAAATTCATCGAAACAATCTGCATGAGCCATGCCTTCTGATGAGTCCATAGGAGAATCGCAGACAAGACATATAGCGTTTCCAAGTCTTTTTTGTGGTTTAAGGGTCTGAACAACTTGCCTATTCTGTAGTTCTCTTTGTTTTCTAATATTTTCTTTTTGTTGTTCAGGACTTATAGCTTTTTTCAACTCATCAGCTAGTCCAGAACCTTTGAGCTTTGAATAGTATGAAGGGTCTTCGGAGAGATGGTCTGCAACAATCTCTTGAGCAACTTCGCGGTCTTTAGTGTGCTCCATTTCAACTTTGAGGCCCATCTCAACTTGTTTTGCATCAAAATCTGAAATGTCTTTAGTGTCGCCTTTACCACCGGCGAGCTTGTCTGACTTTTTACAAGCACATTGTTTAAGTGCCTTCATCAAGGCTGACATGCCTGTTTTGTCTGCGTTTAAGCTTTTAACAACTCTAAGGTGTGATGCCTTGGATGAAGCAGGAGCGGGAGTTGGTTCTGGTTTAGAAGGAACAGATTTTGGTTGTGTTTTTTTGCTTGTTAGTAAAGGCTTACCATAATGCTCTTCTGCTATTTTTTGAGCAGCCTCTTCTAATCCTTTATTTTGATGTTCTTTTTCAAACTCAGAATTTGTAATATGAATATTTTTGCCATTTTGATGAGGTTCAAACTCTATTCTTCCGGCCCAATCATCATCTTCCGTGTGAAAATCAACAAAATAAGGCAATGAATGTTTATTGTCTTTTAAAAACTTTTGATATTCGTAACTTTCTGTATCTGCAGTACCTTCTTCTTCGCCTGTCTTATTATAATATTCGTCATATAAATCTACCGAACCAGAATCAATCATATATTTTTTTTGTTTGTTTGATTGTGTGCTAGGTGTAAGTTTTCCCTTTAATTGGGAAACAACTTGCCTATTCTGCAGTTCTCTTTGTTTTCTAATATTTTCTTTTTGTTGTTCAGGACTTATAGCTTTTTCTAGTTCACCTGACTTTGTAATTTTTGGTTCTGCTGCCTTTAGAGCAAGTTTGTTGTCAATATGGTCGCGCAAGAATGCAGCAAGTTTTGCTTTAGGTGGCATGTCTGACTTTTGAAGTGACTTGCGGCATTTCCAACGTCTTCTAGCCAAACAGATTCTTTTGTCTGGAGTCTTTGAGCAGTCTATATTGTGGTCTTTCATTTGACCCTTGCTTCTGGCACAATAGCTCTTTTTTCTTGAGCCGCCTTCGGGCTGAGGTGCTTTCAAATGACTGCCGGTAGCGCGGTTATACGCCCGCCTCCCCTCAGCAGTCAAGCCCCCCTTCTTAGATTTGTGCTTAGCTTTTAGTACAAATTTTTTACTCATAAACAGGGGTCCATTCTTTGTATTTGCGCTTAAACTGATATGCTTTTCTTAAGCTACGAGCATTAAAGCCAAATTCTTTTGCAAATTTATGCATATCGGGTATAGTATAAATTTCACCCGATGGTGATAAAAATTTATAAGTTTTTAGCTTTTTAGACCTAGTTTTTTCTATTTCTTCTGGAGTTTTTTTTCTCGTAAAACCTTTATTTAATCCCAAACCAGCTCTTTCCTGTTGAGCTTTTTTGCAATTTTCTCTCCAGCTTTCGGTTCTAGGTTTTTTATTATATTCTCGTAGCCATGCTTTTTGTTTTTCAGAACCAGCTCTTCCATACATTGGGTTGTTTTTTCCAGAGAGCTTTTCTGATAGTTTTTTTCTCGTCTCTTCTGATGCGACCCTAGAGTCGCCTCCTAGCTGAAGATTATATCCATTTGGAGTTAATGAATTAAGTTCTTGAATTAACTCAGATTCTCTTTTATTTAGTTCTTCTATTGAGCTGCATTCTTCTATAATTTCTATTTTAAAATTTTCAATTCCATGTTTTTTCATAGCAGTATGCAAATATCTGCATATTTTTCTATTGTTATCTTCTTTTACATATCTTACTTGGCAAATATGTTGCGCCCATCTTTCAGACAGTTTTTTTCTAGTTTGTCCTATATATATCTTATTATCAATTAGACATGTAATTTTGTAAATTACCATATCAACCAGTCACTTTCAAGATAAATTGTACAACTGTGATGATAAAGCCAACAGCGCCGGCACCCCACACAACAAAAGTTTTAATTTTGCTAACTTCTGTGCCGACTTCTGTAACTTTTTCTAAAAGTTCTTTTTGTTCTGTAAATACTTTTGTATCTTGGCGCTCTAGCTCTTCTTTATTGAGTTTGACTAGACTTTCAAGGGCATCGGTGCGGCGCATATGTTCAGCAAGTTGCTGAGCCTGAACGGCTAGAGTTTTGTCGGAATTAACAGATAAAGCCTCAACGGCTTCTACGTTCTTTTTAATATCTTTGACGTGGTCAGACAGTTCAGATAGTTTCTCGACAATTACATCGTTAGATACTGATGCTTGTTGGACGACTATCTTACTGGTTCTTGGGCTGCTCACGTTTTGAGGTTTTCGGCTGCTGCTGTTCTTCTTCTCTGACATTAACATTTACCCCTAAACTCTTACCATGCTTAGCAACCTGCGCTGCCTGCCAAGCATTAGAACCACCAATGACACCTACTATAGTTACAATTGCCCAAATAAAATCACCTGTTACAGAAGACGATGAACGCCATGCCAGCAACGCAAGGAGCGTCATGGCGAATAATCCTGCAAATAATCGTCTGTCTGTCCAGATAAATTTCATAGTTCTATTTTACAACAAAAAAAGCGGCTCAAGTGCATGTTTTTCATACAAAAGAGCCGCCTTTAGTTAAAAACTAAGAAATTATTTCTTAGTTGGGATTTTGACACCCTTGAGTTCAGCCTTGGCATAAACATCGCGGAGTTCAGCGGGTGAACTAGCCCAGTTAGCATCCTGAACAAGAGATACAGGAGCCTTGGTGTTGAGTAGATACTCAACGACTTCTGACTTGCTGAGCATCTCAGGAACAGCGTCTGACTTAGCCATTGTCTGAACTTCAGCGCGGTTCATAGCTGCAGGGCGGCTAACAGGAGCTGACTTCTTGAGAGAAGCATTTTCAGCGCGGAGGCTGTCAAGTGACTTCTTCATTTCGTCCATAGTCTTCTTCATGTCATCCATAGCTTTATGCATTGGAGGAATGGCTTTGCCCATGTCAGGAGCTGCGGGAGCTTCTGGAGCGGGAGCTGCGCCTTCAGCGCCGCCTTGACGAGCGGCCATTTCAGCCTGAACAGCGGCCATTAGTTCTTGAAGGTCTTCGTCGTCGAGGGCCTTGACAACTTCGTCGAGTGACTCGCCGCCTTCTTCAGCAGCGTCTTCGAGTTCGTCGGCTTGGTCTTCAATCTTGTCTTCAGCTTCTGGAGCTTCTGGAGCTTCTCCGCCTTCCATTTCAGGGGCTTCTGGCGCTTCTTCCTTTTCCTCATCGCCTTCGTCAAACTTAGGAGGAACGGGACCGTCTTCTGCCTTATACATATCTGACTTAGCAAGTTTTTCAACTTCTGCCGTCAAACTGTTGATTTCTTCTAATAGATTTTTAATATCGTCCATTTTTTCTTCTCCTTGTGTTTAAAAGGGAGCTGACAGCGATTAAACGCCGCCAACAACCGCTGTGCGAGAAGGAGCAAGAGCCATGCTGTCCGCTGGAAGGCTGTCAGCGCCGGCACCGTTGATTCCTTTAAATTCAGGAAGAACGCCGTTAGCGGTAAGCTTAAGCTCAACTGGTGAGCCAAGAACGCCGCGAAGGCAGTGAACAACATCCTGCAAAAACTTAGCATGGTCGCCCATGAGAGCCAAGGGAGCTTCGCAAGCAACCAGAGCATGGACTGAGCCATGGATTGGAGCGTTGCCGCTGTGGCTGAGGGTGAACATAGAAGCTGGAAGACCGTCGCCTGCCGGAATCAAACGAACTAGAACAGCAACGTCGTTTGTGCTGTAAGTAGCGTCAGTAAAGTTGACGAAAAGAGAAGCGTAGCCTTCTCCGTCCTGTCCAACAAAGAGAGCTTTGGGGTCTTTCCAGCCGAATGATTTAAGCTGAGTATCAACAAGACCCTGAAGAAGTTTTAATTCACGAGCGTGCGCCATGGAAAAATCCCCTATTCTATTTTAGGATTGTACAGGTTTATTCCTGCAATGATTCAATTTTATCACAATATTTCAAAATGTCAATATATTTATCGACTGTTATGCCTAACTCTTTTAAATAATTAACATTTGCATCTTTATGGTCTTCTTTATAAACCACCCTATCAATTCCGCATGCAGCTATGAGTTTGCAACATTCTATGCAAGGAGCTAAGGTAGTATAAATAGTGGAGTTTTTAGTTTGTTTTAAAGTAAGTTTTAATAAAGCATCCATTTCAGCGTGAATCATAAACGGTTGCTTTGATTGGCAAAAATAATTATCTATTTTTTTATTAGGAACTGGTTTGTTGTGACCATCCGATAGTTTGTGACCGTCCTTAACCACAACTGCACCGACTTGTCTTTTTTTATCGGGAGAAAATTTACTTACAATGACGGCGTAAGCAATAAAATGCCCGTCTTCTTTAATTAATTTTTCATCCTTCGCACGCGACACATTCACCTCTCGAAGACAAGTCAGCCCTCAAGACAGAGGAGCTGCGTACATAATAGAGGGTCTTAACTTTTTTCTGCCATGCTGTCCAGTGAACTTCGTGAAAATATTGAGGGTCTACATCTTTTGAGAAAAATAAATTTAAAGACTGTGCCTGACAAATAAATGGCTGTCTGTCTGCCGCCAAGTCAATAAGAGTCAGTTGGTCAATCTCAAAAGCAGTCTTAAAGACATCTTTATCTTCTTCTGACAAGAAGTCTAGTCCTCGAACTGACCCCTCATCTTTAACGATAGCGTTCCATACCTCTTCGGTATCTTTGCTTAGCTCTTGAAGTCTTTTCTTAAGTAGAGGATTAAATTCAATAAAAGTGCCTTTAGCTGTCTTTTTGACATACGCATTAGCGTTGATTGGTTCAATACCTGCAGAAATATTGCCTGTAATAAGAGAGTTGGATGCTGTAGGAGCAATAGCGATTAAGTGGCTAGACCGTAGTCCTGTTCCTTTACACCATTCTGGCTCACCAAACTCTTCGGCGAGTTTCTTAGATGCCTTGATTGCATTTTCGTTAATATTTTTAAAGATAGCTTTATTAAGAATTTTGGCTCTAAATGACCCCATCCCTACGCGCTCTTGCTGCAGCAAAGTGTGCCAACCCATGACGCCCAAGCCCAATGCTCTGCCCTTGATGGCAGAACGAACTGCAGACTCAAAGCCTTGTAGCTTTTGAGCCTTCTCAATAAACTCAGTCAGTACGGCATCAAGAAGGTAAACGGACAACTCGACTGTGTCTGTATCTTTCCATTCGTGCCATTTAGCTAGATTAAGAGAAGACAAACAACAAACAAAAGTATGGTCGTGGTCGGTATACAAAACAATCTCACTGCAGATATTACTTGTTGAAATCTTTAAGTTATTTTTTGTATATGCTTTTGGATTTTGTGAATTTACATTGTCTGAATAAAAAATATACGGCTCACCTGTCTCAAGGCGTGCCTTATAAATTTCCCTTAATAGCTCTTGAGAAGATTCATCTCCAGACTGCACTTTGTGCATAAAGCTATCTGGAATACAAACGGCGTGATGAAGATTGAGGCATTGGCGATTAGGGTCACCTTCGGGGCGGCGCATGCGCAGAAAGGCTTTGATATCGCCATGGTCAACGGGAAGATAAATAGCTGCAGCGCCACGGCGTACATTTCCTTGACTAATGCCTACGGTAATAGAATCGTAAATCTTTGCAAACGGAATCATACCTTCGGATGTTCCACCTGTTCTAATTTTAGACCCCGCAGGCCGTAAGTCTCCCATATAAACACCGACACCGCCACCATTTTTTGTCAACATTGCCAACTCATGGCCTTTTTCTAAAATAGAACTAGTTGAGTCCATTGGAGAAATTGAATAACAACTTATAGGCAATCCTCTGTTTGTACCCATATTGCTAGCCACTGGAGTAGCAAGTCCTACCCATCCCCTCCAGAGCATATTAAAAAATTTTTCTTCAAGTTCTGGTTTTTTAAGAATATTAGCGGCTGTGCGCGCAACTCGGCTCCACATGCCTTTAGGAGTTTCATTAGGGAGGAGATAACCACCCAACAATGTTTTATAACCAATCTCAGTAAGAAAATCAGGTGCTTCGCCGTATTTCTTGAGTTTTTCTAGTTCCATGAAAAGACTCCATTAAAACTTAATCTTAGACCAATCAACATGACCCTTGGAATATGCTGTACTTTTTAAAGCAAAAAAGTCAGAGTGCTCATTGCCGGAGCTTAACACATCAAACCAACTTGTAATAGTTTTTACCGACTCAACGTCGATATTTTTCCAATTAGTCTTTAATCCCAAGTCCTGCAACTTAGTATTAGCTCTATATCGGATGTACGCCTTAAGTTGTTTAGGATTAATTCCTTGAATTTCGGCTCCATCGAACACAGCATCAATATAATCATCTTCTAACTCGACGATGTCTCTGGCTGCCTGATAGATGGTCTTCTTAAACTCGTCCGTCCAAATTTCTGGATGTTCCGCCATCAAAGTTCTAAACAACCAGCAGCCTGCATCGGAATGCAGCCCTTCGTCCCGGACGGACCAGCTAACAATATTTGCAACACCTTTAAGTTTATTAAACCTTGAAAAATTCATTAACGCAGCAAAAGAACTAAAAAGCGAAACACCTTCTGTAAACCCAGAGAAAATAGCCAAAGAACGAGCTTTGCCTTCAAGTGTTTCTGTGTCGCCAAGAACAGCGGCGAGCTTATCTTTCTTTGCCTTCATGGCGGGATTCTTCAAAAACTCTTCATATTCAGACAAAGGAAGCCCCAATGAAGTTGAAAGATGATCATAAGCCGCAATATGGATACTTTCAAAAGCTCCGTTGGTAGCAGCCATCTGTTGCACCTCTGGATGTTTAAACCATTTGGCTACACTTGATGACCAGTAATCTTCCGCATCAATCTCAATGGTTGTAAAAAGCCGCAAAATCCTGATGACAACTTTCTTTTCATCTTCTGTCAAATTTTCATTATAGTCTTTTATGTCTGGCCCCATATTGACTTCAGTCCAAAGCCAGTGAGCCTGCTGTTGTTTAAGAAAAAAATCATATGCTTCTGGATATTTAAATGGTTTGTAATATAGCCGTGGTTCTACGAGCATGTTGCACACTCCTTGGCTGCCGTTAGAAACTATCGTATTTTAACCAATCAGCCAAGAGTTATTTAATGTTATTTTTTTTAGAATTTTTAATAACTTGAATAAGCGCGTGAAGTTGCTCGTAGAGGTCTTCAAGGGTGCCATTATTGTCAATAACGAAGTCCCAATCTTTATAATCATTGAGTGCGTTTTCAGACGCATGACTTGTTCTTTCTTCTTGAGGGCGATTATTTCTATCCACTTTAACTAAATAAAAACCATTTTCTCTGAGAGTTTGCGCTTCGTTGGGAAAACGAACATCTGTAATAAAAAAATTACTTACAAAAGGTTCGCCAGACATATAGCAACCTTGTTTTTCCGCTTCGTGAATTCTGGCTAAGCAATTATCTACCCAAATATTTTCATTAATAGAGCGACCCCACTCTGTGCCAATCCATGTTAATAACTTAGTATCTTTAAAGGAATCTACTTTGGAAATTTTATGAACAACATCCATAATATCATAAAGAGGTTGGGCAAATTTAAAAATTTTCCCTCCATGCAATTTTTGAAGATATTCTGCCGATGTATCTTTTCCCGAACGTGCCTTATAGCCAAATCCAATTTTAAGACCTTGCATAAGTTACCCCTATAAAAAAAATCAATCTTTTAGTTTAGCTCCCCATTTAACTAAAAAAGTTTTACAATCCTCCAATGAAGCCATAGATGGAAAACCCATATGTCTTGCATAAGCTTTAATTGAAGCGTCCCATGTTCCTTGATAGCCGGACGCATGCTGACGAGCCACTTCAAGCAAATCATACAATTTACCTACATTTGGAGCTTCAATTACAACCACTTTTTCCTTTTCGGCTTCTTTGTTCAAAAGCTGAACAGGAAGTGCATTCTTTTCCAAAACGCTAGCCTTCGGGGTCATCTCTGCACCATGAAGCATAGTCAATACATCTGATTCTGTCGCAGGTGCCACTGATGGTTTTAGCTCTTCAGTGGGTTGGGGCGCTACGGGCTTTTCTGCTTCTGATTTAGTTTTATGAGCAGTTTCTGCAAGTTCTGTATTTCCCTTTTCAAACTCAATAGCTTCTGTAAGGGAATCTTTTAAAGTTTCAAACAATTCCTTTTCTGGCTCAGCAAGTTCTTCGGACTCATCAATGAATGCGCTCATTGGGTCTACAGATTCGGTTACACGTGATGAAAATTTTTTCTTTTTCGACACAACTATTTCTCCTCTTTTACTGGATAAATGGGAACAATTGAGGAGCCGTCCTGAGAAACTCCGTCAACGTGCAAACATATCTTATCTGGTAATGATACCTTTTTGTCAATCCAAAAATCAAATGCCGTTGCCTTAATACTAAAAGTTGTTGTAAAAGCAACGTCTTGAGTTCCGCCTTCCTCGGAAGGGGGAGATTGAGTGATAGTTGCAACTTGCAATCCTTGAGACTCTAGAGTCATGCGACCTTTTTTTAAAATATAACGCATAACCAAGGTAAACAATTTATGAAGTTGAATATCGCCGGTTGTCTTTAAAAGTACGCCAATATTAACAGAATCGCCGGATGCGTTAATAATTGCAGTTCTAATACTGTGTCTAGATTTAAAAGACCATCCCTTTAAAGAAGGCTTACCTTCAAAAATAGGAATGTCTTTGTCAAGAATTACTGTAACTGAATCAGAATTATTAAATCCTTCCGCTGTTGGAGCATCTGGTAAGCTTTTTTTATCTGGAAAAATTTCTTTTACAAAAGCCTCAAAATTGCCCGTAGGGGTAGAAATAACTGCTTTCATGCCAATAGAAACTGCATCTAAAATTCCAGTATTTTTTAAAAATACTAGTTTATTTTTTCCTTTGTTTTTAATTGCGTCGGCAATTAAATATACTTTTGGTTCAATTTGTTGTTGTTCTTCTTGACCGTAATCGGAAAAAAACTTATTAGACTCGCCGCCCGAAGAAATAACATAAACGGCGTAGTTAGATTGTGTATTTTGTGTGTAATACTCATCAACTATGATTTGTTGACCAGTTTTTTCCAACATTACATCCATAAGCATACGGACGTATTTATAGCCGCCCGTCATCTTGTTAATCATGCACAAGTCAACATAATTTGACAAAATATATTCCAATTCGTCTGGGTTTTCCTTCAAGTGTTGAAGACCAGATTGAATTGTTGCCATGACTGCCAAATCGGCGAGATACATTGCCATTATCTATTACCTCGCAAAAAATCTTCCATTTCAGTTTTAATAATATCAACCAACAAATCGGTCAATGTACTTTCTGCCCATCCCTGTACCTTTGGGAATAGTTTTCTTGGTTTGATGCCTGGGTGTATCCACTGAGATAACGAAGTCGGATTATTAGACATTGTTCTGAACAAAGTATACTGGACGTTTCTTGGTCGTTTTCCAGCGGCCAAGTCATCCGGCGAACCAAATGAAGAGGTGCGAATCATGCCTTTGAGCGCAGGGTCTGCTGTTAACAATCTTTCTACAACCATAAGTGAGCCGTCGCGGGTTTTGCTCATGCGCGGTGCGCTGAACGCGGGGTCTTTGAGGGCTGACTTAATCTTTTCTTGCAATACTTGTGCTTTGTCAGTACCTGCCGTTGAACCTTTGTCTTTGTAGGCCGGCAAAGGAACGCGAATATACTTAAATCCATTTTTTGAATACTTGACGTTAGGGCCATTAAGGTGCGTTGTTTTCATATCCCATGAATCGGCGCCATTTTCAACTGCATTTGCCAGCCAACTTGCTTTATCTAAATCAACAACCACAACGGTATCTATTAACTTAATATCTAAGGAAGCCATGTATTCTTCCATAGAAGTCTTTAAGTTCTTTCTGGCCTGAGTAGCAAACTCTTGGCGAATCAACAAGGGAGTAGCTGTAATAGCCTTGTCAACGGCATCTTCCAGCGCGTTGACATAAGCTTCAAAATACTCGACAATGTCGCCTAAGTTAGATGGCATTTGTTATCCTAGTTCGTCAACTTGCTCTGGACTAAGCGGTTGCAATTCTGGAGCAGGAGCAGCTTGTGGCTGCTGCATAGCCTGCAGTTCTTCGCGTACAATACGGCGAATAGCTGCTTCTAGTTCAGGAGCCAAACCTTCTTCCATAGCCAACCGCATAATTTCAGCAACAACGTCTGTGCCAATTTCTTCGGTGGGGAAATGAGAAAAGTCCATATCGTCTTCACTGAATGAGTCATGAAGAGCTGATTTCATTCCATCATCGAGTTCGTATGACTCGTATTCTTCATCTGGCATAGCTTTTTCTAGCTGCTCTTGGCTCATCTTCAAGTCTTCTACTGTTTGGTGTAATTTTTGTAGTTTCTCATAGAGTTTTTGTGACTCTTGAGGAACTAACTTTCTTTCATTGAGTTGCTGATACGCAGCATCGTCAACGAGTCCGTGCATGATTGCGTAGTACAAGTCAGCGGTTGTAATAGGACGCTCGTTGAGTTCTGAGGCAACTGCAGGTGCCTTATCGACCCACTGTTCAGCGTCGCAGTCAAACCACTTGTCGCCATCGCAGAAGTAAAGGGGCTTGTTTGACTTGCCCGAAATGACTTTGTATTTCAAGACTGCAGGACTGTTGTCTTGCACTTCTGGCTGTTCTTCTTTCTCTGCTTGGCCAGCCAAGAATTTTGTAATGTCTTCTTGAGTTGGGTCTTGGCCATGTTGATGGCGAAATACAGCAGAAAAAGCCTCTACAAGCTTTTTGGTGTCTTTGACTGCATTTTCTTTTGGCTCTTCTTGCATAAGTGGTACTGCCTCTACGTCTTTCATAACTTTTCCTTTCATTTCGCTGGCTTAATCAAATACTGTTCCCAGTTTTGCAACTCTGGTAAATTGAAGAAATCTATTGAGTTTTCTGGCCCGTCTCGCACTGTCGAATAGTCACACAACACTAGCTGCGGAGCATACTTGATGTCACGGGGCATACCGCCACTGCCAATATTATTTGATGGTAAAAGCCTGATGTTGTGCGGCAAAGCTCGAACAATAAAGATTGGCTGATAGTAATAAACAATTGAGACAATCTCTCCAACCTTGGGTTTGTCTGTACTTTCAACCCACTGAATCTTACCTTCAGATGTAATGTGAAAGTCCAAGCCTTCACTCAAGCGAGTTCCACGAGCCGTAAGCATGTAGTCAACAGCACGGGCACGATACATCAGCGATGTTTCTTTTTCGCCCTTATACTCAAAGTTTTGCTCAAAAAGCTCAGTCATTGTTGGATTTAGAATGATAATATCATTAATTCTAATAAAAACGCGCTCTTGTGAGCCATCAAGGTATTCGCCAGCAACGCTAAACATTGACGTTCCTGTGCCGTACAAACCCATAGCTGTCAAAGTATCTCGGACAGAAAAGTCCTGCCCCACCATGAGAATAGGGCGAATATCGTAAAAAATGAACGGACGCTCTGCGCCCTTTTCTGACAAGTCCATGCCCGCGTTTAGGGTATTGCGCTTGGGGTTTAAAGCATGACGACAATGAAATGCCAAGAACCCTTTGGTACGCAACAGGTCATGGATTTGGTCCATATTGAACGCAGCAACAGGGGCCTTTTTGGGAATAGGCCCTAGTCCAATCAAACCTTTGCGACTATTGCGGTCATTAATCGTCATTCATCAACCCTCTGCGTCTGCACTGTATTTTCTCACAAGAGCATGAACAGCCTCCATAGCAGTTTTACACTCAGGATTCTTCCATGTCCAATCTGTTCTTGACCCAACGGCATCGGTAATGGCAACCATAAAACCCTCAACCCACTCAGGATACCTGAAAGAATCTGGCATTTCAGCCTTGCCAATATCAACCAAATCTTCAATAAAATCATAAACATAACTTTCTACACATGGTACTGTTTTCTTCATGACGAAGTATGCCATACCTGCTTTATGAGCATCAGCGAGTTCGTCTGGAGTGGCAGTCCATTTGGTCGTATCAAGCAAACCATCTTTCTTGGCTTGCTCAATTTTTATCATTTTCTGAATAGCTTGATTGATTTCCTGAGACTTTTGCTTATCTTCAATGATTTCCTGTTTGGCCTTGCGGTTCTTCTCTGCTTGTTCATTAGGGGGCAAATAGCTATCATTATTGAACAAACATTCTCTTAAGTTTTCTATAATGACATTTGTGTAGGATTCTTGAGTCCATTCGGTTTTCTCGAAGAAGACTTTAGGCTTTTTGAGCCACTCACTAGCCAAGTCCACCAGTGTGTCAAATTTTTCAGCAGTGTCAAAGTCCCAAGGGTATGCAACGGGGGGGAATTTACCGGGGACTGACTTTCTTTTGCCATTTTCGTACTTCCACCATTCGTAAGGTAAATCCCCAAAGATAACTTCCGTGAACGCTACGACTTGGTCTTCGACCTTATGAGAATTGTTGGCCGCTACTTTGGGGAGTTTACGCATCAAAACATTTTTTGCTCTTCGGGCAAATTCCCTCAGTTCGTTCTGTCCTAAAACTACCAAAACAGAAGAGTGGGAGGGAGAGGGTGCCGCCGCAGGCGGCGTGCTTTGTTCTTGTTCCTTTATTGTTATTTCTTTATTCTTATTACTATATACTTGTTGGGGTAAATTTTCACCCTTATGGAGAGGTAAATTTTCACCCCTATGGAGAGGTAAATTTTCACCCCTATGGAGAGGTAAATTTTGACCTCTATGGAGAGGTAAATTTTGACCTCTATGGGAATTCTCTAATTCTTCAATACTTTCAGCGTGTTCGTCTTCGGAGTGTAAAAACTCTAAAATGCTATCATGTTGAATATAGTAGTAATTTCTTGGAGGGAAGCCCTGCTTCTCTATTTTCAAAAACCCAACGTCTTGTAATTTTTGAAAAATTTCTCTCCTAATATAACGAGAGACGTTACAGTCTTTCTCTAAGTTTTCAGAAAAATTGTAAAAACCATCATTTTCTAACATTTTCTTAGTTTTGAAGTATTTGTATTTTGAAACCAAGTCAGAGAGAATGATGGCCCCATCATTGCCAAGTAAGCTGGCAATCTTCTTGTTGACCATCCAATACCCATCGTGGGAAAGAGTATTAATCAAAATATCTGAACTTTTTAAGCGCGTTGACATAAAAACCTCCGCTTTTCTCTTTTCGGACTTCGGTTTAGAAAACTTTAATTTTTTTAAGTTAATCTAATTTGATTTTGAAAGTCAAACTACTTATTGATTGATTAAGTCGTTTTAAACAAGGAGAGAGTTATGAGTTCGTTCTGCAAAGTTGAATTGGTCGGCAAAATCGGAAAAGACATCGAAACCAAATCATATCCAAACGGCAAAATTCTAATATTCAAAGTCGGCGTTATTAATAAATACAAAGCAATTCAATGGCACAAAGTCACCGTTAAGGGCAGCTTGGTCGCTATTGTTGAAGGCTATATCAAGCCAGACCACGTTGCTTTGGTGCATGGTGATTTGATTATTGATAAATGGGAAGATGCCAATGGAGACGCAAAACTATCTTTTGAAGTAGACGCAAAAGAAGTATTTTGCTTCTTGCCTCAAAAATCAGGAAAGTATGAAAGTCAAGGATGATTTTATGTTAAGAAGTGTAGATGGATTGTTGACAATTGAAGCAAGTAAAACTAAAAGTGATTTAATTATTCCGGCAAGCGATGTATCGGTTGTTAATGTGCCGGAAAGTCCAAGCGAGTCAGAAAAACTTTTTAAAGCGATTTACAACGTACCTACTGACCGCCATGTGTGCTTGGTTTTGGTTAGGCATTCAAAAGGCGAATATTTAAAGGCATTGGGAAATGTTACAAAAATTAAACACTTGGATTACATGGACGAAGTTCACATTACTTACCAGAAATCTTCCAAGCGTGCAGGTAGCTTTACCCACTTGGGAGAGTCTGGCTTTTTGTTTTATAAAGGAAGTCAGCCAGTTGTAGAAAATACAAATTGGTTTAGAAATGATATGAATGGGCTTAATGCGAGTAATCATTGGGATTTGGGAGTCTATTCCGTTTCTGACGACAAACTAAAAGAAAAAGGAGATAGGACAATTTTTCCTAAGTTTGCATGGGAACTAGGACTGCTCCTGATGACTTTGGCAACTCCCTTGCAGCACAAAAGAATTGTTTGGACATTGCCATGGGACGAAAACCTTTTACAATTTTCCAGTGAATGGAAGATTCGTTTGCATTTGGTTACAACATCGGACGTTGATGCGTACGATGCTCTAACTGCGTACGAAAAAATTTCCAATAAAGAAGATAAAAAAAATAACAAAGTGGAGAGCTTATCATGAAACAATTAGTCGTAGGTAAACAGGCCCGCGATATGGCGGTAGATGCTTTGCAGGAAATCGCAGAGGCTGTCGGGTCAACTTTAGGGCCAGCGGGTTTACCGGTTATATTTGACAAGCCAAATCAAATGGGTGAGATGCAACCAACCGTCACCAAAGACGGGGTAACCACCATCAGCTGGATGCAGTTTACAGACCCAATCAAACACGCGGTGCATTACTTTGCTAAACAGGCCGCTAATCATTCTGTTTTGGAGTCTGGGGACGGCACAACTTCAACCCTTGTCCTTAGCGCGGCTTTGGCTAAAGCAATTAAAGAAAAAAATGCAGCCGCTCCGCAAGCTTATGCTCGTCAGGTTGAACATTACATTGAGGATTGTATCGACTACATTCGAGAAAATGCAGTTAAAGACCCAGAAGCGGTCGCCATGGTAGCTAAAACGTCATCAAATGGCGATATGGAAATTGTTAATTCCGTTATGGAAGCTCTTAATAAGACCAGCGTTCACGGCACTATTCTCGTTGAAAAGAATGTGGCAGCTAAAGAGCGCTATAAAGTTGAACTACAAGATGGGTACAATGCCGGCCGTGGCTACAATCATCATCCCACCTTGGCTATGAGTTGTTCGGACAAGGTAGGCGAAAATCTTCCTTTTCAAATGGAAAAACCCTATATTTTTCTGTATAACGGCGAGATTCATTCACTAGAGCAGCTCAACGCGGCTGTAACTGATTTGGGCATCAAGACAAATAATAGATTTACTCTTTTAGTTTTTGCTTACGACGTGGCCGAAAGCGTCTGTAATGAGTTGATCCCCGTAAATCGTAAGTATGCTGGCAAAGTTAGCATCTTTGTTTCCAAGGTACGCCAGACCGCCGAGTTTAATAGCGGTATGCAAATTCTCATGGATATCGCTGCTATCACCGACGCTGAAATCTTTGACGGTGCTTCTTATAGCCGCGCTAAAGTAGAAAACTTGGGTACTTGCAATCATGTAGTTGTTCACCCTTATAAGACAGTTCTACATGGTCGCAACAAGAATCACTTTATCCCTAAGCGTGCTCAACAAAATATCAACGCTATGGAAGCTGCTCGTTCTGCTTTTGATAAGGACGTAATCGCTGCCCGTAATGCTGAGTTGACTGAGGGGCTAGTTACTATCGTCGTTGGCGCTGGCCATGCTGCTGCAGTACAAGAGCGAGCTGACCGAGTCGATGATGCTATTAAAGCGGCTCAGGCGGCAAGAAGAGGTGGCATTGTACCTGGGTGTGGCGTAATGTATCAGCAGGCTGCTTTAGCTTGTGGATTGCCTGAAAACCTTGTTCAAGCCCTATCCGCTGTCACCGATAAAGTGTTCGAGAATCTTGGCGCCAAAGTCCCGCCCCGTAAAGAGAACGAGACTTACGCTGTACAGGAAGACGGCTCTGTTAAGGTAGGACACTACAAGGACTTACAAGTTTGCGACGCGGCGGAAACTTGCATGAGCGTATTGCGCAATGCTTGTGAGCTTGCTGCGATGTGTAGCACAACCGCTTGTTTTAGTTTGACTGCAGATTTGCAAAAGATGGATGAGCTGCGTAAATTAAAGTCTCTTATTACGGAGACAAGATAAAGTGCCGTTAAGATTATACATTTGTAAAAAATGTAAAAAAGAAATAGAATTGTTCGATGATGAAGTCAACGGTTTTACTTCTACTTGCAAAGAAAACTCTTGCGAACTTGAACAAAAGGCTGTAGATACTGCCCATACAGCAGGTACAACGGATTTGTACTCAAATCGGCATACGTATTATGACTCGATGCCGGAGAGGATTAAGTGGAATAATGAAGACATGAAGCGGAAAGAGAAAGAAAAAGCCGCTGAAAGATTTCAGGACGGACTTAAGAAGCTCTAAGTTTAAAATTATGTTGAGGTGATGTTAATGGCTACGTCTAAAAAGAAAAAACCCGTTGAGGGTTTGACGCGAGAGAAGGCCGAAAAATCTCGCAAATTCAATGAATCTTTATATGGTCGATATTTTATTACTGCAGCGGTTGCAGGCGCCCCCGTAGATAAAAAGTTTCTATCTACAGTCGAAAAGTTTTGTGAACAAAAGAAAGCAAAACTAATCGTTCTTCTAATGCGCGGCCATAAACGCAGCTTAGAGCCACAAGACCATATCTATGCACCAGAAATAGAAAAGCTACATAAAGAAGGCAAAGCGTTCGTTGAGTATGTTTTTAACAGTAATCTCAAAGCGCTGGATGTTCAAGTTAACCCACAACAAGTATTACCTTTGACTGGTCTTACTCGTTATGGCGTTGATGGAGACAAGCGTTATTCTGTTCTCGTTGCTTCTCCAAGACAACATATGAAGATTCTTCCCAGCGGCAACGGATTGCATCCTCGTATGCTGCACTCAACAGGTGCCATTACTCTTCCTGATTATCAAAAAAACCGTCTCGGTCGCATTTCGACTCAAGACCATGTTGTAGGCGGATTGTTTGTCACTCTCGACAAGAGCCAGTTTCATTTGACTCAAGCACAGGCAGACGTTGATGGCTCGATGGTTGTTTACGGTAAAAGACACTTTCCAGATGGTTCTGCTGCAGAAGAAAGAGCAGAAGCGTTTGTCATGGGTGATTTACATGCTGGCTTTGATTGCCATAAGACGATGCAGGCTTGGTACGAAGTCTTTGCCGCAACCAAACCAAAGAGAGTATTTCTGCACGACATTATGGATGGCGTGTCTATTAGCCATCACTTGGAGCACAAGCCAATTGACCGCCTTAATCGCCCTCATGAACTCTCTACCTTGGAAAAAGAACTTTTGATTGTCGGCAAAAAGCTTGCAGAAATTAAGGGTAAGATGCCCAGCGATGGCGAGCTAAACATCGTAGCGTCAAACCACGCTCCAGACCACCTTGTACGATACCTAGATGAAGGTCGCTATCTTACAGACCATGTAAACTATGCTCTTGCTCACGAACTGATGAATCTCAGGATTAAAGGTTCTGACAATATTTTGCGCGATGCTATCGACCCAGACAAGAACTACAACTGGCTTGACAGAAATGACGACTATGTTGTAGAAGGGTTTAATTTGGCAGTACATGGAGATAGGGCATCTAATGGAAGTCGAGGTAGCCCTGCTGCACTGGAAAAGACATACGGTAAAGGAATCAGCGGCCATACACATACACCAGAGATTGTACATAGATGGGTTGTAGCAGGAACATCAACAAAGTTGAGATTATCTTACAACAGCGGCGCATCGAGCTGGTTAAATGCAAGTGTTTTATTGTATAAGGGTGGATTATTTCAGATTGTCATTTCTATTGATGGGAAGTGGACAAAATGAGGGGGATTTATGGATTTAAGAATTTTATGTGTTGGGGATGTTCACTTTAGACATTCATCTATTGTAGAAAATGACTTACTAATCGAAAAGCTAAAAGAAAAAGTTTGGGAGTCCTCTCCCGATATTGTCGTTTTTATGGGAGACTTGCTCCACAATCACGGAACAACCTACGTTCAACCATTTAATCAAGTCCTAAAACTCTTAAAGGAAATTGGCTCAATCTGTACGGTATATGTTCTTGTAGGAAACCATGACTACATCAACAACTCTCAGTTTTTGTCAGACAACCATTTTTTAAAGGCATTTGGCGGCCTAGACCGCGTCAAGATTGTAGATAGAGTAGTTAGCCACTATGGTTTAATTTTGATGCCCTACGTGCCTGCAGGAAGGTTTGTAGAGGCACTTGATACGTGTGAAGGCTGGAAGAGCGCAAAGGCTATTTTTTGCCATCAAGACTTTTACGGAGTTGAGCTAAACGGCATCAAGATGGAACATGGCGACAAATGGCCAGAAGACTTCCCCCTAGTCATTAGTGGCCATATTCATGAGCATCAGTGGCTAGAAAAGAACATTTGTTATGTTGGCACTCCCTACATGACGACCTTTGCCGAAACTGATGAGAAGGGCCTGAGTCTGTTTGAATTCGGTGAATCTGTAAAGCACACCCGAATTGACCTTGGTATGCCCAAAAAGCTGACTGTTAAGTTGACTCTTGACCAAGTTAAAAAGTTTAAAGTTCCAGAAAATACTCATCTGCGCCTTATGCTGGAAGGAGAGGCGTCTGCCCTGTCTGCATTTAAAAAAACAAAAGGATATTCAGAACTCGCACAAAAAAATGTCAAAATTGTATTATGTCCAACTGAAAACGAACTTTCCTTAAATGCGACCATTGTCAAAAAAACCTATTTGGAACTCCTAAAGGAAATGGTAGGAAGTGACGATACAGAGTTGATGAGCATTTTTAACGAAGCTCTTGCTTGAGGATAGCATGTCAAACGATACAAGGGAAAGATTAGATAAAAAAAGATGCAAAATAAAAATTTGCAGATTTGCTGATATCCGAGAAATTTTTCAAAATTTTCATTATAAAAAAGCTCACATGGGCGGCGGAATTAGCGTGTGTTTTGCTATGTTTATAGATGATAAATTAGTCGGCGGTAGCGTATTAGGAAAACCCAGACATGAAAAAAAATACAAAAATTGTATAGACATTCGTAGAATGGCTTGTTTAGATAGCGCCCCTGTTAATAGTGAAAGTTGGTTTTTAGGTCAAATTATTCAGTGGGTTAAATTTAATTCAGATTATGAAAATGTACTATCGTACAGCGATGCGACCGTAGGACACAGCGGAACAATTTATAAAGCAGCTAATTTTAAAAAAATAGGAACGACAACGCCTACAAAATTTGTAGAATGGAATGGAAAAACTTATCATCCAAGGTCTATCACAATTGATAGAGATTATAGTTACAAAATGAGAGATGCTCTTAAGACAGGAGAGGCTGTTTTAAAAACAGGTTTACCAAAAACTATTTGGCTATATCCTATAGTTCGTAATAAAAGCAGCAAAAAACAATTTATTTTAGAAACTTATATTAAAGAAAAAAAACAATGAAAATTAAGATTCAAAACTTTCGGTCTATTGAAGACAAAGAGATTGAATTGCCTAATACGGGCCTTGTTCGTATTGCCGGCGACTCAGGTGCTGGCAAGTCTACATTCCTTGATGCTATCTCTTGGGGTCTATACGGAGAAGCTGTTGCCAAGGGTGTAAAACCTTTGACTGGCAGCAAGAAGCCTATTGTAAACATCACATTCAAAGACATGCCCGTTTTGCGGCAGAACTCGCCTAATAGGCTGCTTATCGAGTCCAATCAGTATGAGAATGAGGCTGCTCAGGCTTTTATTGACACTACACTGGGCATGAATGCAGATATTTTTCAGGCTTGTTCTTACATTAAACAAAAACTCAAGGGGTCGCTGCTGTCGTTTAGTCCAGCAGAGCAGCTTCGCTTTGTTCAGAAGATTGCCTTTGGAGCTGACGACCCAGAAATCCATAAAGCCAAAATTTCAGCCATGATTAAAGAAATTGAGGGGACAATCAAAACTCAGGCATCTGAGTTGACTTTGCTTGCTGAGATGGCTCAAACAGCTAAGTCTGCTCAAGAAGCTGCCGAGGCTCGCCTTAGTGAGCAGAAAAAGCCCGTCTATACAGCGGCTGAGCGTCTGTTTTTATTTGCTGACGCAGACGTTGTTAGGCAAAAATACAAAAACGCTGAGAAAAACTTTAACGAAAAGAAGAAATTGCTCGAAGATACTAAAGATGCAACTCGCGACCTGCAGAATGTTATTAACAATCTTGAGAATGCTTTAAGTGAACATACAAAAAACCTGATTGAACAAAAAGACAAATTAAATTCGTTAGAACCTCCCGATGAAAAGTACACCGCAGAAAAGATTAAAGCCGCCTATTCTCTAATTCAGGCACAAACTGTCTGGTTAGCGAAATCAGCGGAGGCCGTCAAGAAGCTTCAAAAAATTCAAAATATCGTGCAAAAGCACGGAAATGCAGGTCAGATTGACAAGTCTCTTTCTGATACTGCAGACAAGCTTAAAGAGTTGAAGACCAAAGAGGCTGAACTTAAAAAACAAAAATACACATTAGAGATTAATCAAAACGCCCTGTCTTGCCCTCACTGTGAGCAGCAAGTCTTACTTTCCAATAACAAGCTCATTAAGACAGAGACTCCGCATATTTTGTCTTTAAAGGAAGTCATGCAGGAGCTAGACAAGGTTTCTGACTTATTAGACAAGCTTTATAAAAGTCAAAACGAGCTATGGAGCATTAAGAAAGAATTGACAGAATTGCAGGCAGAAACAACCGAGCTAGGGCCGGCACCTCTGCCAGCAGCTCAAACCCAAGAGCAACTCAATCAATTTCAAGAAAAAATCAAAGTCATCGAGATTTCTGTCTCTGTGTACAATTTCACGAAATCATCTCTCGAAGCTGAGACTCAGAAGCTAGAAGCCAATATTGCCAAGACCAAAGCTTCCGTGTCCGACAACCAACCCAAGGTAGACTCCCTTATGGCAGAGTGTAAGGCTCTTAGCAAGGAGTTTGCATTAGCTCAAATAGAATTAGACAATTGTGCAACGGACGTTGCCGAATTAAAAGAAAGACTCCAAGTAGTTGA
>Ga0129333_10000080_pt1 | contig 57984 bp, 57 predicted proteins | sample CPB6_08_DNA_FD_94474 | JGI IMG/M metagenome (GOLD analysis project Ga0129333, IMG submission 94474) | Freshwater to marine salinity gradient microbial communities from Chesapeake Bay, USA - CPBay_Sum_0.6_0.8_DNA | ecosystem: Environmental > Aquatic > Marine > Coastal | place: USA: Chesapeake... | reverse complement strand
CTCGAGTCGCCGCTCTGCACGCTCTTTGTGCTTGCGGTACTTGAGAACGCCGGCAGCTTCTTCAATGATTGCACGGCGATCTTCGGCTCGGGCGTTCAGCACGGCATCGATCTGACCCTGGCTGATGATGACGTGCTGCTGACGTCCGACACCTGCGTCGGACAACAACTCCTGGACATCGAGCAGGCGACACTCGACACCATTGATGGAGTATTCGCTGTCTCCGTTACGGAACAGCGTGCGGCCGATGGTGATCTCAGTGAATTCGAGCGGGAGGACGCCGGAAGAATTGTCGAGCGTGAGAAGCACTTCGGCTCGGCCAAGAGCTGATTTCTTTGACGTGCCATTGAAGATGACATCTTCCATTTTCTGGCTTCGTACAGCGCTCGGGGCTTGTGCTCCCAAGACCCACGCAATGGCGTCGACAACATTCGATTTGCCCGAACCATTGGGTCCGACGACAACGGTGACTCCGGGCTCAAGCTCCATCGCCGTCGTGTCGGCAAAGGATTTGAAACCTTTCAGGGTGAGAGTCTTCAGAAACACGGCACTGATGAGAGTAATGGACTAGCCGTCGGGAGACTGAGTCTCCTCGAGCGATCTTCTGTGCGCATTCAGCGCTGACAGATTCGGCAATAACAAGTCGACCTGCCGTTCGTCACGACTCGCGTAATTGTGGTTTTTCCACAGGTCAGACACGGCAGGCCGCCGCGGCCGTACGCCCTGTGATCGAGCTGAAACCACCCCGTTTCACCTTCGACATCGACGTATTGGGTGTCCTGGAGTGTCGACCCTCCCGCTGCCACTGCCTCGCTCAGCACCGCGGTGATGGACTGCCGAAGGCGTGACACTCGCCCACGCGAGAGCGAACTCGCAAGCCTGTTCCACTTGATTCCTGCGCGATGGAGAATCTCGTCGGCGTAGATGTTGCCGATTCCGGCAATGACGTGTTGGTCGAGAAGTAACGCCTTGATTGCACGTCGTCGTGGGTGAAGCAGGCCCCACACGACTTCATCGTCGAAGTGGTCGACAAATGGGTCCACCCCCAACCGTGCGAGCTCGGGCAACACATCGCACTCGTCTGCCGGGTCATACACCACGACTTCACCGAACGTGCGCGGGTCGACGAAGCGGAATTCATGCACGACGCTACGTCGCACCTCGTGAGTGTCCGGCTCGAGTGTCAACACCACATGGGTGTGAGGTGGCCGCGGATGGTCGGGCGGATGAATGAGCACGCGACCACTCATGCGCAGGTGAATCATCATTCGTTCGCCACTCGACAAGTCACAGATCAGATACTTGCCACGCCGACCAGCTCTTGTCACCGAGGTCTCCATCAGTCCGTGTATGACCGCGTCACGACCCACGCGACGAACCGAACGTTCGCGTCCGACAGTCACCGACGAAATTCGACGGCCGACAACGAGAGACTCGATTCCCCGCCTGACAGTTTCGACTTCGGGTAACTCAGGCACGTCCGTGTCCAGTGGTGGAGACGTCTACGAGCGAGTTGGTTCGTCGAGTGTGCGAAGGTGATCGATCGCCGCCTGCGCCGCAACTTGCTCAGCTGCCTTCTTGGTACGACCGGTGCCGGGCCCGAACAATTCACTTCCGACACGGACGGTTGCAGTAAAGACCTTGTCGTGATCGGGGCCTTCACCGTGGGTCGCATAATGAGGTACGCCGAGGTCGCGTTGCGCTGCAAGTTCTTGCAGTCGCGTCTTGAAGTCGAAACTTTCAAGATTCGGAATTGCGTGTTCGACAGCATCATGGAGCAATCGACGCACCATCGCATCGGCCACTTCTTGGCCGGCATCGAGATACACCGCACCGATCACTGCCTCGAGAGCGTCGGAGAGTATCGATGTCTTGTCGCGACCGCCGGCAGCGTCTTCGCCGCGTCCGAGAATGAGATAGTCGCCGAGTCGCAGTGTGCGTGCGACCTCACCGAGGGCAGTGGCATTCACCACGGACTGACGAAGGTCTGACAACTTGCCCTCTGGCGAGTCACCGAGTCGTTGGTACGCGACGTCCGCGATGACCAAGCCCAGCACTGCGTCTCCGAGAAATTCGAGACGCTCATTCGACTCGCCGCCGGAGTTCTCCGCCAGCCATGAGCGATGCACGAGGGCAAGTTGAAGCAAGGAGGGATCTGAAAAGCGATGCCCCAGTCGGTCACAGAGTTCTTCGAGCGGTTCGCCCATGTCAGAGCTGCGCGATCACTTAGCGAGCGCTGCGTGCACGTAATCGACGACGGACCCGACCGTCTTCAACTCTGCGAGATCATCGTCGTTCACAGCGAAGTCTCCAGCCGACTTTCGGAACTGCTCTTCGAGGTCGAAGACGAATTCGACGAGCGCAATGGAATCAGCGTCGAGATCTTCAGCGAACCGTTGCGACTCTGAGATGGTCGAAGCATCAATCTCGAGAACGGCGGCGAGGCACTCGCGCACAGTGGCGGATACGTCGTTTCGGTCCATCGGCATCACTCGACTGTAGTCGCAGCAATGGCGGCACGGATCTCGTCCACCATGCCTGTTTCGACCATGTCTTTTGCACAACGAATCCCGTTCAACATCGCGCGCGCACTGCTTGAGCCGTGCGAGATGATGCAGACACCATCGACACCCAGGAGAATGGCGCCGCCGTAGGTGTCTGGGTCGAACGTCTCATACAACGGCAACAATGCCGGCATGATCGCATCGGCGTGTTCCTTGTACTCCGGCGCTCCGATCGCAGTGAGCAATGACTTGATGACGGTCTTCAGCGTGCCCTCCATCGTCTTGAGGGCGACATTGCCGGTGAACCCGTCGGTCACCACCACGTCGACGTCGCTCGACATGATGTCTCGGCCTTCGACGTTGCCGACGAAGTTGATTCCCTTCGCGTCGGAGAACAACTCGTACGCCTCTTTGCGAAGACTGTCCCCCTTGCCGGGTTCCTCGCCAATCGACAACAAGCCGATGCGCGGGTTCTCCACACCGAAACGGCGTCGTGAGTACACCGCTCCCATCGTCGCGAACTGCACCAGCCACGCCGCCTGCACTTCAGCATTGGCACCGGCGTCTAGAAGCACCGTGGGCGTGCTTCCGGGCACCGGCACCGGCGTTGCGATTGCAGGTCGTTGCACTCCGGTGATGCGCCCCATGCGTAACAACGCACTCGCCATGGTGGCACCGGTGTTGCCGGCAGAGATCATCGCGCTTGCCTTGCCGTCACGTACCGCTTCGGCAGCCACAACAAGAGTGGAGTCCCGCTTACGACGAATTGCGCCAGCTGGATCTTCGTCCATGTCAATGACTTCACTTGCTGGAATGAGAGGAAGTCCGCGAGTGTCAGCAAGGTCAGCGGGCCCAACCAGCGCAATGGGAATTCCTTGTTCTGCAGCCTGATGAGCTCCGGCGAGAATTTCCGAGGGGGCGTAGTCGCCACCCATGACGTCGACTGCAATTGGCTTCATACGACCATGACCCTAGGAGGTGACTGGTTCAACGACCGACAACGGGTCGATAGAGGGCGAGAGAACGAGATGTTCAGTCGACTGCGACGGCGACGCGGTTCTTGTACCAACCGCAGGTTCCACACACTGTGTGAGGAATCTTGGCTGCACCACACCGCGGGCAGTTGCTACGCGACGGTGCATCAAGTCGCCAGTTACTCGCACGACGCATGCGAGTCTTCGACTTGGACTTTTTCTTCTTGGGAACGGCCACGGCGGTCTTCCTTTGTCGAGCTGATCCCCACCGTCGGGGGCGGATGAAGGATAACCGCCCAAAGAGCGGACTCCACCAGCCTCGCGTGGGTCTCGTCAGCCCTCGGGGGCGTCCGTGAGGCGGGACTTCAGGTCATCGAGCGCATTCCAGCGATTGTCTGCCGGGGGTTCGGCACATGTGCACGGGGTGTCATTTCGATTGACGCCACATGTCGGACAGAGTCCGGCACATGTATCGGCACACAGCGGCGCCAGGGGAAGGGCTAGGAGCACGTTCTCGCGCACCATGGGCAGCAAATTGATCTGGTCAAGTTCGATGGCATGTGCGTCGGGGTCTTGGACCACCACTTGATATAGCTCGGTGACTGCCACCTCGATGTCACGATCCACCGGCAGTAGGCAACGTCGGCATTCCCCGTGCCATGCTGCGTGCACCGAGCCAGTCACCGAGATTCCGTCAGAGAGCGACTCGAGGTGAACATTCACGCGCACTGGTTTGTCGGTGACGCGGTCGTCACCGAACTCGATGTCAGCAGATGCAACCGAGGCGTCGATGTCCTTGGTGGAACCAGGTCGTCGCAACAACTCGAGCACATTGACAATAAGTGGCTTAGCCATGACGGTGGCCTCGGGTCAGAAGTTGTCTTGGTCGAAGAAGCCGCCGAGATCACCATCGGCATCACCGGCAGCCGTGGGCCGTTCAACTCCGCGACTGTCGTCGTCGCCAGAGCCGATCGACAACCGTTGACGACCATTGGCGACCGTTCGCTGGAGGCGGTCGAGCAGAATCTCGAAACTGCCGAGTCGCTGATCGAGAAAATCTTCCGTTTCGTTCTTCAAGCGACGTGCGTCTTCTTCTGCCGTCTCCATGACCTGCCGTGCACGGGCCTCGGCTGCTCGCACTACCTCGGTGCGCTGAACCATGCGTTCAGCCTGTTGACGCGCAGCACCGAGCAACTCATCACCCTCACGCTTGGTCTTCTCGAGGAACTCTTGACGCTCTTTCAGCATCCAACGCGCTTGACGAATCTCTTCGGGAATTCGTGTGACCGCCTCTTCCAACAACTCGATGATTTCGTCACGGTCGATGCGTGGCGTGCTCGACAAGGGCACATTCGGTGCTGTTGCGATGATGTCGATCGCACGTCGAAGAAGAATCTCGCTGTCACCGAGGTGCGGATGCGCCGGGAGCGGCTGCGGGTACGAGTCGTCAAGGAGATCGAACTCGTCTTCGTAATCGTCAAAACCCATGGTCAACTCCGTTTGTGATGTGAGTTCAAAACGTTGGCGACAGCCGACGGCACCATCGACGACACGTCTCCCCCGTGCGCAGAAATCTCTCGAATGAAACGGCTGCTGATGAAACCGAGCGCGGGAGCACAAGGCACGTACACAGTGCGAATTCCAGACACTGTGTAGTTGGTGTGCGCCATCTGCTGCTCGACTTCAAAGTCAGCCGGCGTGCGAAGGCCCTTCACTATGCACGACGCCTGAACAGCCTTCGCTGCGTCGATTGCCAAACCAGAGAACGCCTGCACTCGAACCTTCGGCAAGTGTGAAACGGACGCAGTGATCATGGCGACCCGCTCCTCGGCGGCGAACTGACCACTCGGCTTTTGAGGGTTGTGCATGACCGCGACGACGACATCGCCGAACAACTGAACAGCCTGCTCGACGACATCGAGGTGTCCGAGGTGGAAAGGGTCGAAACTGCCCGGGTAAATGACCGTGCTCATCTACCCCTCACGGTACCGGCTGGCTACTGGTCCGACGGAGGAATGTGACCATGGTTCGTCCGTACTTACGCTCGCGCAACACGTCCCAGCCATCAACGGCGGGAAGGGATCCACCGGATTCCGCCACGATCAGACAATCGCCGACGCGAGCCAACAAATCGTCCCAAGCATCGAAGCCATACGGTGGGTCAGCAATGACGATGTCGGCATCTTCACATGATTGACCGAGCGCCGAACCAGACACCACACGTGACCGAGAACCAAGCCCGAGAGTCTCGATGTTCGAGCGCAACACGTTCAATGCTGATCTGTTGTTCTCGACGAACACACATCGTTGTGCCCCGCGCGAGAGCGCTTCTATTCCCATCGCACCGGTACCAGCAAAGAGGTCCCACACCACGGCCCCCTCGACCACTCCGAGACTCGTCAGAGCGTTGAACACCGCTTCACGCACCTTGTCAGTGGTCGGTCGTGTCGCATCGTCGACGGGTGATTCGATTCGTCGCCCTCGTAGGTCACCAGCAACGATGCGCATGGAGTGCAGACTACGAGGGTGAGCGGTCCGTCTGAGTCCATCGTGTGCGTCGACTGTGGCGGGCCATGTCACCTCATCACGCATCCTCGGGAAGACGGCGTGTGGGCGGTCGGCGACATCGTCACCTACAGGTGTCGAGATTGTCGTGATCGTTGGGACTTGATTCTCACTGACGACGATCTGGCTCCGCCCACCGACTAGTCATCAGCCACGAAAGAGGAATTCTTCTTCCTCCTGCGAGAACAGCAAGTCGAGCTCGTCGCGCAATAGTTCATGCTTCGACAGAGTCGGATCGGCATCGATGATGTCGAACGCTGCATCACGTGCCATCTGGATGAGATCGAGGTCGCGTTGCAACGACGCCAACTTGAGGTCGCTTCGCCCCTTCTGCGCTGCACCCATGAGCGTTCCTTCACCGCGCAATGCCAGGTCGACTTCGGCCAACTCGAATCCGTTCGTACTGTCGACTAGTGCTTCGACCCGCGGACCCGGTTCATCGGCCGAAGTCTGCAAGAAACACGTCGAGGCAACCGCACCACGACCGACGCGGCCGCGCAGCTGATGAAGCTGAGCGATGCCGAATCGGTCTGCGTCGACCACCACCATCGTCGTCGCATTAGGCACATCGACACCGACTTCGATGACCGTGGTGGCCACCAGTACATCGAGATCGCGATGACGAAAACGGGTCATCACTGCCTCTTTCTCGTCGGACTTCATGCGACCATGCAAAAGTCCGACACGCAGACCCTTCAGCTCACCGTCACTGAGTCGTGCGTGTGTCTCCTCTGCCGATGCTGCCTCCAACTTCTCGCTTTCTTCGATGAGCGAACAGACGACATAGGCCTGCTCCCCCAGCTCGACGTGCTCTCGCACGTGTGCCCACATCGACGCTTCCATGAGAGGACCGTTGATCCACTTCGTGTCGATAGGTGTACGGCCAGGTGGCAACTCGTCGATGACGCTGACATCGAGATCGCCGTACACCGTCATCGCAGCAGTTCGAGGAATCGGAGTCGCCGTCATCGACAACACGTCCGGCATCGTGTCCTGCGCACCCCGCATCGCTCTCTCGCGCAGAGCGGCGCGTTGTTCCACACCGAATCGGTGTTGCTCATCGATGACGGCAACTCCGAGGTGTTTGAACTCGACCGCGTCTTGAATGAGCGCGTGCGTGCCGATGACGATGTCAACTGTTCCGTCTGCGAGCCCAGACAACACAGTACGCCGAGCCTCGCCTGTGACCTTGTTGGTGAGTAGTCGCACTTGTAGCGGTCGATCTCCGAACAGATTCGCCTCGTCTGGAACCATCAGCCCGTCCAAAAGTGTCGACACCGAACTGTGGTGTTGCTCTGCCAAAACCTCGGTCGGCGCCATGAGGGCGCCTTGCAGTCCGCCCTGCACAGCACACAACAGCGTCCACACCGACACCACGGTCTTGCCACTGCCCACGTCACCCTGCAACAACCGATGCATGGGGGTCGGCTGTGCAAGATCTGAAGTGATCTCGTCGATGACACGCTTCTGGGCCTTCGTCAGCGGAAATGGCAACGAAGCTGCAAAACGCTCGATGAGCGGCCCAGTAGTCCGGTGTGCCACTGCTTTTGATTCGTGCTCAAGTGCTCGCTTGCGACCCACCAACATCGTTTGCACTCGGAACACCTCGTCAAATGCGAGGCGGCGACGGGCATCGTCTCGCATAGTCATGTTGTCTGGGAGATGTATTCCACGAAGTGCCGACAACCGATCGACAAGATTCAGACGCGTCAGCATCTCGACCGGTACCGGATCTGCCACTCCACGAGGGTCACACTTCTTCAAAGCCGATTCGACCCACGCCGCGATGTCCCACGAATGCAGTTTCGATTTCTCGCTCTGTGGGTAAATCGGCACGATTCGACCAGTGCGATCACCGACAAGATCAACCACCGGGTTCGTCATCTGCAGATACCCGCGAAACATCTCGGGTTTTCCGAACACCGCAATCTGCGCACCAGTCTTCAGTTGCTTCTCTCGCCATGGCTGATTGAAGAACGTCAACGACAGTCGTCCGGTGCCATCACCAGTGTTCACATTCACCATCACACGATTGCCTTTGATGCGACGTGCAGCCACAGACCGAACTTCGACAAGCACCATCGTCTCCACGCCAAGTGTGATGTCGGCGATTCGAGCTTCGTTCGTGCGATCGACCCAACGTCGGGGGTATGTCTGCAGGAGATCGAGAATGGACGAGATGCCGAAATTCTCGAGTGCGTCCTTGCGTTTTTCGCCGACTCCCTTGATTCGCTCGACACTGAGCTCTGACAACTCTCGGTACGTGAGCGGCCCGGCGACGTCGACCACCGGTTCAGCCTTACTCGACGCCAAAGAGATACGGATACAGCGGTTGGCCGCCGCGGTGCACTTCCACCATCACGTCCGGGCGATTCGAAGCAACCCACTCGGTGATTGCATCGGTGTTCGAGGCAGTCGCATCTGATCCGGTGACAATGGTGAGCAGCTCACTCGAGTCATCGATGAGATGATCGAGCAACTTCGTCGAAGTTGCCACCACTCCGCCGCTCACTGCCACGATGCCGTCACCTCGCACGATTCCGATCCAGTCACCAGCGGTGATATGCCCGGCGTCGCTGTTCGTGTCACGAACAGCCTGGGTGACTTCGCCGGTGGACACCGACTCAGCAGCTACCGACATGTTCCTCGCGTTCGATTCTGCCGATGCTTCAGGGTCATACGACACGAGCGCTGCCAGCGCCTCTGGCATCGAACAAGTCGGAACAACTCGAACATCTTTCGTGGTGAGCGCATCGACTTGCTGTGCGACCGGGATGATGTTCTTGTTGTTCGGCAAGATGACCACTTGACGCGCGTTCATGTGTTCAACAGCGGCAAGTAGCTCGGCGGTCGACGGATTGAGCGTCTGTCCACCGGACACGACACCGTGTACACCGAGTTGCCCGAACAGCTCAGCGATGCCATCTCCACTTGCAACTGCCACGACCGCACAAGTGACAGCGGGCAATGACGTCGGCAACTTGGACGGAGTCGCGCCGAGCTCAGACTCTCTCGCCGCATGCTCTTCAGCCACCTCTTCGAATAGATCCGTCACTCGAATCTGTCGCGGACGACCTCCGAGTGCGATTGGCGCCTCGATCGCCGCGCCGATGTCATTGGTGTGGATATGGCAGTTGTACAAGCCTTCGCCACCGACGACGACTATCGAGTCACCGATGGTTCCCCACGCAGTCTTGAACTCGCCGACGCGGGTGTCTTCGAGGTCAAGAAAAAACATGACCTCGAAGCGCAGCTCGCTGACATCGACACCACCGTCGGCGACGCGGTGCGCTGCAGCATCGAGCTGCGCCGCCGATGGTCCGCTCACCACTTCCGGTTCTGGAAGAGCGTCTCCTGCGACGACATGCAGCGCCGCATCCATGAGAAGAAGAAATCCTGCGCCACCAGCATCGACCACGCCGGCGTCTTTCAGCACTGGAAGCAGGTCTGGTGTGCGAGCCAACGCATCGCGCCCCGCATCACGTGCGCGCCGCAGCATGTCCTCTAATGATGCACCCGCACTACTTGCGGCAACAGCTGCATCTGCGGTCTCTCGTACGACAGTGAGAATCGTTCCTTCGATGGGCTTCAACACCGCTTCATATGACGCGACTGATGCTGCTTTCATCGCTTCGGCCACACCGGCGACTGCCACCGCTCCGTCGACTTTTGCGAGCGTGGATGACAAGCCGCGCAGAATCTGGCTGAGAATGACTCCACTGTTTCCCCGCGCCCCCATCAAGGATCCGTGCGAGATCGCGGCACACACCGCCGCCATGTCGTCGCCAGCGTTTTCGAGCTCTGCCACCACCGCATCGAGGGTGCGAGACATATTGGTGCCGGTGTCACCGTCCGGAACGGGGTACACATTCAGCCGATTGATGCCCTCGGAGTGGGATTTCATGAGGTCTCGGAAGGCGATAACCGTCCGACGCAGGTCAGTTGCCCCCAAGTGCTGCACAACAGGCACGCCGTTATCGTACTGACCTCTCGTGGTTGGGGTCGGTTCGTCCTCACTGGTAGGTTGGAAATCCTTATGGCAGCAGTATGCGAAGTTTGTGGCAAAGGTCCATCGTGGGGCATGTCGGTGTCGCACTCGCACGTGCGCACCAAGCGTCGTTGGAATCCGAACATCCAGCGTGTGCGCGCCATCGTGAAAGGTGCTCCGCGCCGTGTGAACGCCTGCACGGCGTGCATCAAGTCCGGCAAGGTCACCAAGGCCTCTCGCTAGGACGCCGCGGTTTCATGCAGGGCGTCATCAAGTCTTACGACCCCGTCACTGGTGACGGCAGTGTGATTAGCGACACAGACCTCGCCGAATACTCCCTCGCTCCGAATGCACTCGACGGATCCATATTCCGCATGGAGCGCCAAGGACAACGCGTCGTTTTCTCGCTCGACTCCAACGGTCGAGCGACCACCCTCCGCTTGGGTTCAGAAGCGGACATGGGCACCCCCGGGGTTTAGATTTGAGGGACAAGTTTTGTCCCCCACCCCGTGACACGAATTGAGGCGCCACATGGCCGGAACATCCTCTAACGCTCGACTGAAGCAATGGGTCAGTGATTGGGCAGCCATTCTTCAACCAAAAGACATCTACTGGTGTGACGGAACTGCAGACGAATACGACCGTCTCTGCAACGAACTCGTCGAAGCAGGAACGTTCACGAAGCTCGACGAAGCGAAGCGCCCGAACAGCTACTGGGCACACAGTGACCCAGGCGACGTCGCGCGAGTCGAAGACCGCACATACATCTGTTCGGCGGATCGCGATGATGCCGGCCCGAACAACAACTGGCGCGAACCAAGTGAGATGCGTGCCGAATTGAATGCGCTGTACACCGGCGCCATGAAAGGTCGCACCATGTACGTGGTGCCTTTCTCCATGGGGCCACTTGGATCCCCCATCGCTCACATCGGTGTGCAGCTCACCGACAGCGCATATGTCGCAGTCAGCATGCGCATCATGACTCGCATGGGCCAAGGTGCACTTGACGTTCTCGGAAATAACGATTGGGTGCCATGTGTGCACTCGGTTGGGGCTCCACTTGCCGACGGCCAGAAGGACTCAGCCTGGCCGTGCAACCCTGACAACAAGTACATCGTCCACTTCCCCGAGACTCGCGAGATCTGGAGCTACGGATCGGGCTACGGCGGAAACGCGCTGCTCGGCAAGAAGTGTTTCGCGCTTCGCATCGCATCGGTGATGGCGCGCGACGACGGCTGGCTGGCCGAACACATGCTCATTCTGAAGTTGACCAGCCCCAAGGGTGAAGCGAAATACATCGCAGCCGCGTTCCCCTCTGCATGTGGCAAGACCAACCTTGCGATGTTGGTTCCGACAATTCCAGGCTGGAAGGCCGAGACCATCGGAGACGACATCTGTTGGATGAAGTTCGGTGAAGACGGTCGCCTCTATGCGATCAACCCCGAAGCTGGTTTCTTTGGTGTCGCTCCCGGCACCGGATACGACACCAATGCCAACGCAATGGAGACCTTGTGGGGCAATTGCTTGTTCACCAACACCGCCCTCACTGCCGATGGCGACGTGTGGTGGGAAGGCATGAGCGACGTACCGCCGGCTCGCGCCACTGACTGGAAGGGCAACACCTGGACGCCGGAGAGCGACGCACCTGCAGCTCACCCCAACGCTCGCTTCACTGCCCCTGCATCACAATGCCCTTGTGCAGCGCCAGAATGGCAAGACCCGAAGGGTGTGCCGATCTCGGCGATTCTCTTTGGCGGTCGTCGTCGCACCACGGTTCCGTTGGTCACTCAAGCCTTCGACTGGGACCACGGCGTGTTCCTTGGTTCGATCATGGCGAGCGAGACAACAGCGGCACAAGCTGGAGCGGTCGGAAACTTGCGCTTCGACCCCATGGCCATGCTCCCCTTCTGCGGCTACAACATGGCCGACTACTTCGCACACTGGTTGAACATCGGTTCGAAGGGACAGAAAGACAAGTTGCCTCAGATCTTCTTCGTCAATTGGTTCCGCCGCGACGAAGACGGTCGGTTCCTCTGGCCCGGATACGGCGAGAACAGCCGCGTGTTGAAGTGGATCTTCGATCGCGTAGACGGTGGCGCGAACGCCATTCGTACGCCGATCGGCTACCTGCCATCACCTGCAGACATCGACACCAACGGACTAGACGTTGCCAACGGTGACATGACGACAATCTTGTCAGTCGATGTTGCCGGTTGGCGTGAAGCACTCCCGCAGATTCGTGACCACTACGCACAGTTCGGCTCCAAGTTGCCGGCACGTCTGTCTGACGCGCTCGACACCTTGGACAAAGAACTCGCGAACGCTTAGGCGACCGCTTCTTCCTCATCACGTCGGCGACGCAGAATCGCCGGCAGGAAGATACCGAGAAGTACCGCCAGGCCGATCGGAACAGCAATCAGCAATCGCGTACCCCATGATGTGCCTGCTTCTGCGCCCACGATGATGCCGGCGGTGAATGTCACTTCGTCGTCGCGCTGATTCTTTCCAACCAGCACCACACGATGCGCACCTCTTTCCACGCCGTCTGGAATTTCGTACGCGGACAGCATTTTGCCCTCGGCGTCGACCGTGGCTTCGCCGAGCAACACGGGGTCTGAATAGAGACGCACCTCGACAGCAGAGTTCGAGGCAAAGCCCAGCACTTCGACGCGTATCGCATCTCCACTTTCCACACGAATGAATCCGTCTGAGTCGAGAGGAATGATCGAGCCGTCGCTTCGAAGACCCGCAAAGCGAGCATCGAACATGCCAGCACGAATCAGCACCTGGTCGTTCTCACGCGTGATTTCAACGGGAACTTCCTCCCCGCCAATTAAGACTGCCGCTCCACCACGCTCGATGCTCGGTACATCGATGGGCGTCAACTGCTGGGCCGTCGCTTGCGGTGGTGCTGTTGCGACAGGAACTGGCGGAAGTGTCGAGGTCGTCGATGTCGAACTGTCGTCATCACCTGCTGCCGACGTGGTCGTGGTGCTCTGACCAGAACGTGGCGCGATCGTCGCCACAGCAGACTGGCCGAGGAGTGTCGTGGTCGTGCTGCCCCCCACGGTCGTTTGCGTCGACGAGGCAAGCGTCGTCGTAGTTCCCGACCTGCTTGATGCTGGCGATGTGGTCGCGGTTGAACTTGTCGACGTTGTCGTCGAGCTTGTTGACGTCGACGGTGCTGCGATGGTCACAGTGATTGAAGATGGCGACCCCGACGAAATATTCGCCTGCGTCGCAGAACCCGTATACGACACCGCAAACGACGAGGCCTCAGCAAGAGAACTGGTCCCAGACGAACCCGCGGCAATTGATGACGTTGCTGAAATCGTGCACACCGTCGACGACGTCTGCGCAACCGAGATCGACGAGATATTTGTGAAGTCAAAATCGACACCATCGGTCGTGGAAACAGTGCCGCAATCAATCTGACCAGACGTCGCCGTCAGAGTGAACGTCAACGACGTCGAAGACGACGTCGCAGAAGACCTAGCCAACACCACCGTCGGAGCAGTTGCTGCAATTGTCACCGTGATTGAGGACGGAGACCCCGACGAGATGTTGGTCTGTGGCAAAGAGCCAGTACCAGATACGGAGAAACTTGATGCTCGAGTCAACGTGCTAACTCCGGACGAACCAGGGGATGAAATCGTAGAGGTTGCATTTACTCGGCACACTCTTGAAGAAATTTTTGCAACTGATATTGAAGAGATGTTGGTCAGATCGAAATCGACTCCTGACGTTGTCGAGATCGTGGCACAATTAATCTGACCCGAACTCGCAGTAAGCGAAAAGCTTATTGAAGTAGTGGACGATGTTGCGCTCACAGGAGCCAGACTCACTGTTGGGGTAGATGGAGTACTTACAGCTCGAAGATACGGATATCCATCGTTAATCAGACCATCAGAGGCGTCCGTGTCAATGTTCCAAATTGTCGAGAAATCCCAAGCACTGAACGTGGACTGTGTTTTCAATTCAGAAGTGGTCTTACCCGTTGCCGAACACTTCGTCGACGATGCCAAACCGATGCTTTTGTCCCAATACGACGACGGACAGGTTGTGGGATATGAGTAATACACATCACCAACAAGTGCAGCATTTGTTGATGTCGAATATGTGTTAGTCGCCGAGTAATAATTCTGGTTGCCAGCCAAACCACCGCGTTCCGAATCCGTGGCAATCACATTGCCGCGTGAATACACGTCGGAGGTGAGACAAGAGTTCTCCCCAACAAGTCCACCGACCCTCCAACTAGAAGCAGTCACTGCACCAGTTGCATACGACAGCGTGAGATTGCCTCGATCGCAGGCACCTGCCAGTCCCCCGACATCATTTTTTCCTACAACGTCACCAGTCGAGTACGTCTGAAGGAGACGTGGACTTTCTAAATTTGTGTGGACTAGCGAGTTTCCTCTCGCGTGGCCGACTACGCCACCAACCTCCGAGCAAATAGTGGAACCATCGATGTCACCAGTGTTGAAGGAATTCTCAATCGTCGCCTCCCACAGTTGCCCAGCGATTCCGCCCAGATACCAGCAATTACTCGCTCCAGTTAGTCGCCCCACTACGGAGCCTGAATTGGAGGAATTCGTGATTTCGCACGAGTCCTTCCCGGAATTTGGACCAAATTCTCCAACAAGGCCTCCCACAGCAATGTTTCCTGTCACTGTGCCGCTGAATGTCGACGTGGTCATGCTCGGCAAACCACTTGAGCATGCCGTATTTTGATCGCCCATTTTTCCGATGATGCCGCCGACATATCGGCTCCCTGAAACTGTCGCCGATGAGGATGATCCGGAGATGCTTATTTTTGTAGCGGTCGCCACAATCGAGCCTGCAGCTGCCGAACTAACTCCAGCTCGTTCTATTCCAGCATTGATCACGCCACCATTGATATTTACGTTTGTTATTGAAGGTGCTCCGGAACCCCCGTAGGCGGCGAGCACAGCGGTCGGGGTGCTAGATGCAAGACCCGAGCTATCGATGCTTGGCTGTTCGAAATTGATGTCCTGAAAGATCGGATTTCCAGACAAGTTCTTGAATAACGCACAAGGACTTGCACTGCACGTGATGTCGAGCCCGATAATTGAATAACCGTTGCCATCGAGCAGACCAGAGAAGTAGGTAGTGCCAGTTGAAGGCATCGGGCTCTCGGACCCACTTGAACAATCAATATTTTGTGTGATTTCGTAGCTTGCCGAGATATTGGCCGTCGAGTCGTCAATCTTGAACAAGTGAGTACATGTGGCGATTTGATACGGATTTCCGGCCGACCCATCTCCACCGGCAAACGCATTGGCGGGCGCAGTGGAGACACTGAGCATCCCCCCAACGAGACTTGTAACGATGAGACATTTTCTCCAAACGCGCATGTAGAAAAACTACACCAGCCCAAGAGCGAGATGGTCTACGCCTGGCCGACGAGCATGGCCCGGATACCGAGCCCCATAAGGAACAACCCGCCCCAGCCGTACAACAGATATACGCGGCTCTTCAACTGCGCTCGGTACGAGTACAAGATGGCGACGGCGATGATGGCTACGAACCCGTAGAACGCGTGGAATGCCGGAAATTCAAGCTTGTATTTGTTGACCATCACGACGCCGAGAATCACTTGCACGAAAACCGTGAGTTCAGCAACCGCGGTGTACCACCACAGCGCGCGACTGCGAAGTGAATGCACCTTGTGCGCACTGAGCGCCCAGATACCCGCAAGTGCGTTGCCAATGATGACGACCCAAGCCCACGAGTTGTGGATGTCACGAACCATCAGAGCGAGCACGAGAGATAACGCTACCTAATGAGAGTGTCGGCCTCGCGGCCAATCTCGTCAATTGCCAATCTCCCACCTGGGCCGACGACGACCTCCGTCACGGAGCAATTGTCGAGACTCGCGATGACGAGCCTGTCGTCGCCGAGCGCCGCTCCGATCACCACATTGATCGCGATGAAATGACTGAAGATGACCGCATCGGTGGTCATCTGGCGAATGGTTCGCACGACATTGTCCCGATACGCGAGGTACTGCTCTCCGGAGGTCTCCGCAACGTCGTTCCACGTTCCCCTCATCGCTTCGCGTAGCCACTCGACCCGCGTCTCCATCGTGTGGTCAGAAGGAGAAGGAATCTCGCCCACACCAGGTTCGATGTGAACCTCGCAATTCCATCTCTCGGCGAGATGACGTGCTGTCTGCTGACAACGCATCAGTGGACTTGAGACGACCTTGAGTGGCCCCAGCTTCTCCAACACGTCCGCAACTCCAGATGCTTGTCGGTGTCCGATTTCGTCAAGCGATGGGTCAGGATCCACGTTCCAACCAGCTGCAGCGCGCCCATGACGCACCAGATACAGCCGTGTCACGAGAACAGCCAGCCGTCACGTACTGGGCCACCAACCGAGGGGTCGATGAACCATTCATGTCCGAATGCCATCGCAAAACGTTCTTCGTCCATCGCAAGAAAGAAACCAGAGTCTGACAACTGGCTTGCATGACAACCCATAGCCTTGCGCTTGAGTGCCGCGTACTTCTGCACATCGACCCCAAGTGTGATGTCGTGTTCGGTCGACCCCATGGGGTTGCCGTCATCTGCGGGTCCGTCGGGATCGAAGTCGTCTTCGCCCTCTGGAATCATGCCCATCTCTCGAGCCATTGAGATCAATGCACGCATACGATCACGATTCATCGTCGCTTCGTAGAGCTTTACATTGTCGACAAGTTGTGCCGCACGATGTCCGACTTTGTGCACCATCACATGGTCGGGGTGACCGTAACCACCGTGCCAGTCATAACAGGTCAGAACGTCTGCGTGTTCCTCAATCAAGATTCTCGCAAGACGGCTCGCTGCGTCGTCGACATCAGCGTTCATGAATGCGCCGGCATTTGCATTCTGCGACCAGCCAGTCATTCCGCTGTCTTCATACCCCAGCCATTCCACTCGATGTACTCCGAGTGTCTCGGCAGATGCCATGGTTTCCTTGCGACGACGTTCTACGAGAGTCTCACCTGGCGCAAGGTCGGCTGGAACCTCGCCGTGATCTCCGTTAGTAGCAATGACGAGCACCACTCGATGACCCTCTGCTGCAGCACGCGCAATGGTTCCGCCGGTGGAGATGCATTCGTCGTCGGGATGAGCATGCAAGCAGACAAGTGTTCCCATTGATCAGGCCTGGCGTGCAGCGCCGGACGACAACAAGGCGTCAACATTCGTGATGCCCCACGACTCGAGCACCTGTCGCGTGTGCTGACCAGGGTGAGCTGGTGGCAGGTCAAGTGAGGGTGTCGTTCGTGAGAAGCGCGGTGCTGGCGCTGGCTGCAGGCGACCGTTGGACTCGACGAACGTGCCACGTTCGACATTGTGTCGATGCTTTGCAGCCTCGCTCATGGTGAGCACCGGTGCGAAACAGACGTCTGTTGCTTCCATGATGCTGCACCACTCCTCGCGAGTCTTGGTGGCGAACACTGCGCGAACTTTTTCTTTCAGTGCCGGCCATTTTGTGCGATCCATCTGTGGTGCGAAGTCCGGATCAGAGTCAAGCCCAGTCAAACGAAGCAACTCGGCGTAGAACTGCGGTTCGATGGAGCCGATCGAGACGTACTTGCCGTCTTTGCATTCGTACACGTCGTAGAAGTGTGCTCCGGTGTCGAGAAGGTTGGTACCTGGCTTGTTCTCATCATGAAGACCGACGTGTTTGAAAGCCCAGAAGAAAGTCATGAGCACTGCCGTGCCGTCGACCATTGCAGCATCGACGACCTGACCTTCACCAGACTTCTGAGCCTCGAGCAACGCCGCGAGAATTCCGAGTGCGAGGAACATTCCTCCACCTCCGAAATCACCCACCATGTTCAATGGTGGAACCGGTGCTTCACCTGCTCGAGCAAAGTGCGCAAGTGCGCCGGCGAGCGAGATGTAGTTGATGTCGTGCCCGGCGGCCTGCGAGTACCAACCTTCTTGTCCCCAGCCAGTCATACGACCGAAGATGATTTTGGGGTTTCGAGCGAGGCACTTGTCGGGTCCGACTCCGAGGCGCTCCATCACACCGGGGCGAAACCCTTCGATGATCGCGTCAGCTTTCTGCACCAGTTGCAACAAAGCCTCGACACCGTCAGGATGCTTCAAGTCGAGCGCCACATTGCGCCTGCCGCGTTGCAACAGGTCGAAGAACGGCTCCTCTGGTGCCGAGCCGTGAACCGATTGCGCGCGCTCGACACGAATCACTTCAGCTCCAAGATCAGCGAGCAACATTGCGGCAAAGGGTCCGGGCCCGATGCCCGCTATTTCAATGATGCGATAACCGCTGAGCGGTCCGGCCATGACGTCCTCCTCAGACTTGACGTGCGTGTTTGGTGATCTCATCGACGAACATCGGCCAAAGTGGCTCTGGAACGTCGTGACCCATGTCATCGACCAGCAGAAGTCGCGAATTCGGTATCAACTCGGCGGTGTGCTTACCACCACTCACGTCGAGCAATGTGTCATCTAGTCCGTGGATGACGAGTGTCGGTACTTGTATGTTCATCAACTGCTCGTTGCGTCGACCACTTGCGTAGATGGCCGCCAACTGACGCGATGCACCTTCCGGATAGAACATGCGGTCGTACTCGCGCGCGGCTCGCTCGCGATTCACTTGCACATCTCCGTATTTCTTCGATTGCCACACGAGCCAGCGCTTAGAGCCTTCGATGTAGTCCTCACGATTCGCCGGCGGCGGTGCGAGGAGCGCCTCGAGTGCTTCGGGTTGTGACTGCCCATATGCGGGGTCGCCCGATACCGACATGATCGATGTGAGGGTGAGCACGCGGTGCGGATGTTCGATGGTGAGGACCTGGGCGATCATCCCGCCCATCGACGCACCGATGATGTGGGCTCTGTCGATTCTTAGATGATCGAGAAGTCCGACAGCATCTGCTGCCATGTCACGGAGGGTGTAGGGCACCTCGGGCATGTCTGTCTCCATGAGAGCAGCTGCGACGACAGCATCTGTGTCGACCGCGACGCCGTCGAACTTCGACGACAGACCACAGTCTCGGTTATCGAAGCGAATCACGAAGAAGCCCTCATCGGCGTACTTCTGAAGGAACTCCTCTGGCCACGCGATCATCTGGGCGGTGAAGCCCATGATCCACAACATCGCCGGATTCTCCGGATTTCCGAACGTGTCGAACTCGAGGTCGACACCGTGACTGAGGCTGGCGCAAGGCATGGTGGACAGTCTCACCGCTGCAACCCAGCAGGGTCAATCTGAACCGACCAGCCCACGCCGTGACCGATACCGTCTGTGGCAGATGGCGTCGATGATTCGAAGAGTTCGTGCACCTGGCCGGGTCAATCTCATCGGTGACCACACCGATTACACCGGTGGGCTGGTTCTGCCGATGGCGATCAATCTCGTCACCACGTTGACATACGAGCTCACTCTTGGCCGTGCTTCAGACATTCAGAGCTCCAACTTCGACCAGAACACTTCCCGTTACATCAGCGCCGTCGAAGCCGAGATGCGAGAGGCTGGATGTGACGTACCAGGCATTCGGGGTGAACTGTCGACGACGATTCCCGTTGGTGCTGGGTTGTCGTCGAGTGCCGCACTCGAGACTGCCCTCGCTCTGGCTTTCGGCGCACCAAGTTCCACGCACGAGGAACGTGTTGCACTTGCGAAACTTCTACAGCGAGCAGAACAACGGGCCGTCGGCGTGCCTTGCGGCATCATGGACCAACTCATCTGTCTCATCGGCCGCAAAGACCATGCCGCGCTCATCGACTGCGGCACGCTCGACGTCACGCATGTGCGCATTCCTGACGGCATCGACGTCGTCGTGCGCTTCGTTGCGGAACGCACTCTCGCCGGAAGCGAATATGCCGATCGAGTCGCACAATGCGCGCTCGCAGAACAAGCGATAGGTCCGCTTCGGCTGGCCGACATAGATTCCGTGCCTTCGATCGAAGATGTCACTGTTCGCAAGCGTGCGCGACATGTGATCTCAGAGAACGGTCGAGTCCGCGAGTTTGTTGTCGCTCTTTCGTCTGGCGACCTCACCACTGCTGGCCAGCTGATGTTCGACAGCCATCAGAGCCTTGCAACAGAATTCGACGTGTCGACACCTCAGATGGATGCAGTCATCGACGAAATGCGTCGAACACCTGGGGTCATCGGTGCTCGCATGACAGGTGGTGGCTTCGGAGGATGTGTCGTCGCCATCGTGGAAAGAGGTGTCGACATCGCGGGCTGGCGAGTGTCGGCTGCTGACGGTGCGTCAATTTCTGAGTAGACGTTGCTTCTGCTGTTCAAATTCAACTTGAGTGATGGTGCCACGATGAAGCAAGGCTTCAAGACGCTCCAATTGGCTCACGACATCATCAGCACCGACTGATGGAGCGCCCGTGAAACTCGTTGCTGCCCTCACCCGAGTGAGCACTGCGGAGTGAATGATGTTCTGTACTGATTCGGGGTCGGGAATGTCATCGATTTGTTGTTGGCCCTGTTCACCACTCGACTCGATGAGAAGGCTCCCCGCCTTCACGATGCGTTGGAAGATGGTCTGCGAGAAGTTCACATTCGACACCTTCTCGAGCAACATCTCGACTCCGTGACGAGCAATCACGCCTTGCCTATAGATGAGGCGTTGGTTCGTGAGTACCAGATACGTGGTTCGCCACTCCACCGCCCGCTTGATGAGCCATGCCGCCGACACGAGCATCGCAGCCCAGAACACATACGAGAGCAGATCGCGCAACCACACGATGTCGATCTGCGCATTCACGACGAGTGCCCCGAAGAGGCAAGCGACCGTCACCAAGCCAGGTGAGCCGAGATACCACCAATGTGGATTGATATCGAGCTGGATGACCTCGTCGTCGTGCAAGAGGCGCGCGGGGAACGGCATGGCGCTCATGGTAGTCACCGCCTAAGTTGCATGACCGTGAACGACGTGGATGCTCTTCCTCTGGCCAGCCAGCGTCAACGTCATCTGCTGCTCGACGATCTCGACTCTGACCAATATGACGCCGTCACGACTCCTGCAGGTGTCGTCGTCGTTCGTGCCGGTGCAGGCTCAGGAAAGACCACCGTCTTGACCCGACGAATTGCGTGGAGGCTCGACACCGAGTCGGCCAACGCGCAACACGTAGTGGCAATCACATTCACCCGACAGGCGGCAGGCGAACTGCGTCGACGCTTGCGTCAATTGACCGGCGACACCGACCGCGAGGCGAATCTCGTCACCGCCGGCACCTTTCATGCGATCGCACTCTCCCTGCTTCGACAGCGACGAGAAGACCAAGGCAAGCAGATGCCAAATGTGCTCAACAATCGTTTTGCACTTCTCTCGGCGGCGCGCGGCACGGAGCGCCCGGGAGACGAGAGTTACGACATTTTGAACATGATCGATTGGGCGCATGCCCGACTTTTGTCGCCTGCCGATGTGGTGAAGCGGCTCTCCACCAGCGAATGGCGACTCAAGATGACGATTAATGCCTTCGCTGAGATCTTCCATGCATACGAGACCATGAAACGCAAGCGCGGTGTTCTCGACCTGAACGACATGATCTCGCTCGTCGTCAAAGAAGCACGGGAGCAACCGCAATTCGCCGATTCCATTCGTTGGCAGTATCGACATGTTCATGTCGACGAGGCACAAGACATGAACCCCTTGCAATTTGCTTTTCTCCAACTGCTCATCAGCGACAGGCCAGACGTGTTTCTAGTGGGTGACCCGAACCAAGCCATCTACGGGTTCAACGGTGCGGACAACTCACTCTTCGACGAATTGCCAGGTATCGACGCACCGGCAACTGTCATCAATCTGCCATCGAACTATCGATGCTCGCCACAAATCGTGACTGGTGCGGTGCACGTCTTGGCCAACGGAGCGCAACATGCCGATGCGGTCTCCCGTCGACACGACGGACGGGCGATAGAACTGGTCCGATGTCAGGATGACGACGATGAACTTCGCCTTCTCACGTCGCACATCAAGAATCTTGTCGCCGATGGTTTCACCTGGAATTCCATCGCGGTGCTGGCTCGAACCAACCAACTCGCGACCAACATCGCTCGTGCCCTCACAGCCAATGACATTCCCTTGAAGGAAAGTCGACTGGGTCAAGCAGAACAGGCAGCACTGTCTGAAGCGTCCGCGCTCGGGTCACGACATGCCATGACTGCGTGGTCGAGCGACATTCTCGACCAGGAGACCTTCGATGAAGACGGCGAGCTCATCGTGCAACAGACTGTGCGCGACATCGCGCTCAAAGTGCGCGAATATCTCGACGAGAATCGGCACGGACTCGTCGACGGACGAAGTTTCGCTTCGTGGTTCAGTAGTTCCGGTCGCGAGAGCGAAGCCATGGGCGTCGAAGTACTCACGTTTCACGCAGCAAAAGGACGCGAATGGCCAGCGGTGCTGCTCGCTGGTGTCGAACCCGGCCTTCTCCCCCATTCAAGCGCCCTCACCGACGAGGCCAAGCGCGAGGAAGCTCGACTTGCCTATGTGGCGTGCACACGGGCGGCTGACCGTTTGCTCATCACTTGGGCCGACACACGTGGAGGCAAACGAGCCGGACCAAGCCCGCTTCTACGAGGTATTCCCACTGGTGAGTGGTCGCCAGCTCCGCCGCCTGAATCTGTGAGAGAACGCATCGCCAAACGACGTCACAGCACGGATCCGCGCAAAGATGCACTCATCACATGGCGTACTCACGCTGCACGAGCAGCAGGTGTTCCCGAACAGTCCGTCGTCAGCGACGTCGAAATCGACCGCATTCTTGCCACAGAAGCCATCGACATCGCTTCGATCAACACCGTGGTAGGAGAACTTCGCGGAAGGCGTTTAGCCCCCCGCATCATCGACGCGCTGCGGAGCGTCGTTCACGTCGAGGGTGACTGACCGTCGCCTTGCTCGGTGATCTTTTGAAGTAACGAAAGTTCACGGTCTCGAAAGAGGCGCGCCATCGTGTCTGCTTTCATCGACACGAAAATTCCTGTTGCCTCACAACACAACGTGTCACCAGCATGGAGAGTGCCGGTGGTGAAGATCTTGCGGCCATCGATGGACGTGATGTGACCACGAAACACCAACTCGGTGTTGAGCGGAGTGGGCTTGCGGTAGTTGATGGACAAGTTGCCTGTCATTCCGGGCCGACCACTCAGTGATTGCGCAAACCCGAGAATCTCATCGAACACTGCCGCGATCAACCCTCCGTGCACGTGCCCAGGAGGCCCCTCATACGGAGCAGTGAACGTCACGCGCGCCTCGACCGAACGCGGATCTCCGTCGATGATCTGCACGGTGACTGGGGGTGCGAGAGGGTTCATGGCACCCATGAACGGCGAACGGTCGAGGAACTGTCGTTGCGTCGGCGACACATCGTCAGGCTCTGGCGTGAACACGAGACGAAGTGCTTCTTCGACTTTGCGTGTCGCCTCCTCGAACTTGGCCAAGTCTGCAGTAGACACGAAAGATTCACGAATGAGATCTCGCACCTGAGTCGTCAAGGCAACCTTTGCGAGTTCGAGCTCTGTCATCTGTGCTGCACGTTCGTGGAACGGCGGGAACGACAACCCGACGGTGTTCGCAGACTCAGCAGTGCTCGAGAATTCTTCGCTCATTGGTCTCCTACTTTCCGATTTTCAACAACACCGGCGCATGATCACTCGGTTGTTCACCCTTGCGGGCGTTTCTATCGATGATCGTCCACGTCGATTCTTCTGCGACCGCACGGGTCGCAAGTACGAGATCGATTCGCATGCCATGCCCCTTGTGGAATGAACCACCTCGATAGTCCCACCACGAGAAAATGCCCGCCTCGTCATGGAATCGCCGAAAGGTGTCTTCGAGGCCGAACTCACACACCTTCTCGAGCACATCACGCTCTGCCTGGCTCACATGAGTGGAACCTTGGAACTGGCTCACATCCCAGACATCTCGATCATCCGGGGCGATGTTGAAATCTCCCGCAACGACCACCTTGTCCGTCTTCTTGGCAGTGGCGTCTAGGTGCGCCCGAAGGCGCGACATCCACGACAACTTGTAGGTGTAGTGGTCGTGGTCGAGAGCACGTCCGTTCGGAACGTACACCGACGACACTTGTACTCCGTCGCACGTGGCAGTGATGATGCGGGCTTCACCGTCTTGTTCGACACCCGCCGCAAAGTTCGAAATGACGTTCGACAAGCCCACTTTCGACAAGATGGCCACACCGTTCCACTGTCCCTGCCCGAAGTGAGCGCTTTCATAGCCGAGTGCTGCGATTGCTTCAGTGGGGAACTTGTCCTGCGCCAGTTTGGTCTCTTGAATACACAACACATCTGGGGCCACGTCGGCCAGCCATTGTTCGACGCGCGGCAATCGCGCCTTCAGTGAGTTCACGTTCCAGGTGGCAATGAGCACCCTCAAACCGTAGTGAACGGACTATCTGGTCAACGACCCTTGCGTGACGACTTCGCAGGAGCACCTTGTCGACCACCCTGCTTTTTCGCTGTTTGTTTCGTCGGCGACTTTTTCTGCCCTGCAAGTGCTGCCTTTGTCGGGGCTTTCTTCTTGGCTATCGATATCTTCTTTGGTGAATCTGTGGCCTTCGCAGCTTCGACCCGACGCGACTTCTTGGCGACTTGCTTACCTCCGGGCGCATTCTTTGCGACCGCTTTCTGGGCAGAAGGCGTCGACGCGGTGACCATTGCGGGCAAGCCAAGTTCGATGCTGCGTCGTGCGGGCGTGAATCCGGCGACGACAAGTTGCACCACTTGACCGATTTCAAGATGATCACGAGCACTGCGAGGCGGTGGTGATGCCAGAAGTCGAAGCGGCACGTAACCGCGAACATCACCGATCGACACTGTCGCACCGTGTGCGGAGTAGGCCTCGACCACTGCTTTTACCTGTGTGCCGACCGGGCTCTTCTCGACGAATGTGAGAAACGGCAACACCTCATTGACAGCACGAGACGGTGTGGCCGTCTTGGACGCGTTCACGGTGCGTGACGAACCAACAGCAACTTTCGGGGCAGGTGCAGGTGCTCGCAACGCTGGTGTCGAGGTACGTGTCGTTGGTGGTGGCGATTTGGGCACGGGCATCGGCTGTGATGCAGCGTCACTTGCTTTGCGTGGCGCTTTCTCGACCACTGCTCCACTCTTCACTGATCGACGACTTGTTGCACCCCGAACCGGCAGGCGTTCGACGAACACCCAGCCGACATGAGGAACCGGCTTTCCCCCGATGAGTCGTCCAGGGGTGAAGAGCCACGGGTACTTGCCATGGAATTCTTGATAACTGTCATTCGACAGAATCGCGCCTTTCACCTTCTCTGCGACGGAGAGTACGAAAGCGTCGCCACGACCTATGGCGCCGGCGGGTGGCGCAACGAGTTCATTGTTCGAAATTGCTTCCTCAAAGTCGCGCAGTTCCTTCTTGTGGATGCGATATCCGAACGTGGCGTCGACAATGACAGTCACTTTTGACTTCGGAAACTCCTTCATGAACGCGAGCACCGCCTCATTCAGTTGGGCGAGGCTGGGTTGGCTACGGCCTTCTGTGGCGATGTTCGACCCATCGACGATGACGTGCTCTTGCATGGTCTCGCCAGTCAACCACCCGCGAGCCCCGTTGGCCCGCCTCCCCTACGCTGATGTGGTGACTGAGCCTCGATTTTCAGCAGTTTTGTGGGATTTCGGGGGTGTGGTCATATCGAGCCCCTTCGAGGCCTTCAACATCTTCGAACAAGACCGTGGCCTGCCACAGAACTTCATCCGGTCGGTGAACACCCATGACCCCGACTCGAACGCCTGGGCACGACTCGAACGCAGCGAAATTACCCCGCGCGAGTTCGATGACCTCTTCGCCGCAGAGAGCCAAGCGCTCGGACACCGTGTGCAAGGAAGCGAGGTACTTGCTCTCCTGCACGGCAGACCTCGCGAGCGGATGGTGCGCGCACTCGATGTCGTGCGTGATGCCGGCTACGTCATCGCGTGCCTCACCAACAACGTCGCCACTCCCACATCAAGCACTGACCCACACAGCGATCGACCAGCCGACGTACAACAGATCTTCGCCAAATTTCATCACGTGGTGGAAAGCAGCAAGGTCGGTGTGCGCAAGCCCGACACCAAGTTCTACGAAATTGCGTGCGCCACTATCGCTATACCGCCAGAGCACTGCGTCTTTCTCGACGACCTGGGCATCAACTTGAAGCCGGCAGCAGCACTGGGAATGCACACCATCAAAGTGGGCGACCCAGACACTGCCCTCGACGAACTCTCCGAACTGCTGAGCCTTCCGCTCTGAACTACTCAGGCGCCTTCGAAAGTCGCGTCCATCAGATCAGCAAGTTCCTGATCATGGATGGTCTTCGACCCAGTTGCAGGGCTTCCTGATTCGACACGAGCGACGTGTCGCAAGTCGTAACCCTGTTCCTTGAGACGCCAGATGCGGTGCTCGACGAAATGCCACGGACCCATGTTCTCGGGCTCTTCTTGCAGCCAGACCACTTCGCGCGCTGACGGGTATGTCTTGAGTGCAGCTGTGATTTGCTCGAGCGGGAACGGATACAACTGCTCGACGCGCACGACGGCCACTTTGCTACCGCGCTTGTCTCGTTCAGCCATCGCGTCCCATGCAACCTTGCCACTGCAAAGAACGACCCTTGTGACCGCGTTCGGATCGCCAGCTCGCGGGTCGTTCAGCACTTCTTGGAAAGAACCGGTGGTGAAATCTTCGATTCGCGAGCGGCTCTCCTTCATACGAAGCGGCTGCTTTGGTGTGAAGATCACGAGCGGCTTTCGAATGTCACGGTGCAACTGACGTCGCAGCAGATGGAAGTACTGCGCTGCGGTCGTGGCGTTTGCGACCTGGATGTTGTCCTCGGCGCACATCTGCAGGAATCGTTCGATGCGTCCAGACGAATGCTCGGGGCCCTGTCCTTCGAAACCGTGCGGCAACAGCAAGACGAGTCCGTTTTGTTGATGCCACTTGTCTTCGGCTGCCACCAGGTACTGGTCGATGAGAATCTGCGCTCCGTTGATGAAGTCTCCGAACTGGGCTTCCCACATGACCAGTGCATTGCGATTGGTGTGGGCGTATCCATATTCGAAGGCGAGAGCTGCGTACTCTGACAACAGCGAGTCGTAGACCCAGAACCGACCCTTGGCGCCGCCAAGATGTTGCAGAGGAATCCAATCGTTCTCGTTCTCGTAGTCGATGAGTGCTGCATGCCGATGGCTGAACGTGCCACGACGTGAATCCTCTCCGGCGAGGCGCACGTCGAAGCCTTCCATCAGCAGTGATCCGATCGCGAACGCTTCACCTAGCGCCCATTCGCAGTCACCATCCGTGGCGTACTGTTTGGCGCGCTGCTCGAACTGACGGGCCAACTTCGGATGAGGTGTGAAGCCTTCCGGGTAGTTCGTCAACTGACTGAACACAGCATCGATGATCGAGCGGTCGACACCGGTGTTGACATGAGGCAACACTCCTGGCGGCGCCGGAGGCTTCGGCACCTTGGTGTCACGACTGACGTGAGAGCGCGCGTCATCGAGCGCGACCTGCAGTTTGCTCTGGTAGTCCTGCAGGGCCTGCTCTGCGGTTTCGAGGGTGATGTCTCCACGCTTCACCAATGTCTCGACGTAGATCTTTCGCACGCTGCGACGTTCGGCGATTGCCTTGTACATGAGCGGCTGGGTGTAGCTCGGGTCGTCACCTTCGTTGTGGCCATGCCTGCGATAACAGATCATGTCGATGACCACGTCTTTACGGAATCGTTGACGATATTCGAAGGCGAGACGTGCGACACGAACACATGCCTCCGGATCATCGCCATTGACATGGAAGATCGGGGCCTGCACGGTCTTGGCGACATCGGTGGCATACAGCGAGGAACGTGCGAACTTCGGAGCAGTCGTGAAACCGATCTGGTTGTTCACCACGAGGTGGATGGTTCCGCCCACGCGGTACCCGTTGATGTCACTCATGGCCAGACACTCAGCCACGACACCTTGTCCGGCGAATGCAGCATCACCATGGATGAGAATCGGCAACACGCTGAACGAAAGTGGCGGTTCGATCTTGTCCTGCATTGCTCGAGCCATGCCGATGACGATGCCGTCAACCGTCTCAAGGTGGCTCGGGTTCGCTGCCAGTTCCACCGGCAATGACGCACCCTGTGCCGACTGATAATTACCTTTCGCGCCGAGGTGGTACTTGACGTCACCACTTCCCTGCACCGAATTCGGGTCGACGTGTCCTTCGAATTCGCGGAAAATAGAGTCGTAGCTCTTTCCCATGATGTTCGCAAGCACGTTGAGGCGACCGCGGTGCATCATTCCCATCACGGCATGGTCGAGTTTCTCGTCGGCAGCCGATGACAAGATCGCGTCGAGAATCGGAATCATCGACTCTGCACCTTCGAGTCCGAACCGCTTCGTACCGACGTACTTCGTGGCAAGGAACTTTTCGAACGCTTCGGCCGCATTCACGCGCTCGAGAATGCGGAGCTTTTCGTCGAGCGTGGGAGTGAACGTGACGCCCTCCACCTTCGACTGAATCCACTTCTGCTCTGCAGTGTCCTGGATGTGCATGTATTCGATGCCGATCGTGCGGCAATATGCGTCTCGAAGCACACCGAGAAGATCGTCGAGCTTCATCTTCGTGCTGCCGGCGACACCGCCAGTCAAGAATTCGCGCTCAAGATCCCAGATGGTGATGCCGTAGGTGGCAGGGTCGAGCTCGGGCGGCAACACGGGCTCTTTCCAGCGCAAGGGGTCGAGGTCTGCGATGAGGTGACCACGAACACGATGAACTCGCACGAGAGTGCTCACTTGCATCTGCTTGTGCATGAGCGACTCTTCACGATTCAGCGGACTGACGTCGGTTCGCCATTCGACTGCCTGGTACGGAATGTCGAGACTGCGGAAGATCGAATTGAAAAATTCATGCTCACCGAGCAGACATTCGTGCACGTGCTTCAGGAATGCGCCACTCTCGGCTCCTTGAATGATGCGATGGTCATAGGTGCTGGTGACCGTCACGACTTTGGAGACTCCTAGCGCATTCAGTGTCGCCTCGTCGCTGCCCTGGAATTCAGCCGGGTAGTCGATGGCGCCGACACCGACGATGACACCTTGACCCGGCATGAGCCGTGGGACCGACTGGACAGTTCCGATCATTCCCACGTTCGTGAGACTGATGGTGGCTCCCTGATAGTCGTCGACCGTCAACTTGTTGGCCTTGACCTTGCGAATGATGTCGTCGTATGCCACCAAGAACTCTGCAAACGACATGGCGTCGACCGCGCGAAGAACTGGGACAACCAGTGAACGACTGCCGTCTGGCTTTTCCATGTCGACAGCAAGTCCGATGTTGACATGCGGGTTGCGCGCCACTTGCGGCTTGCCGTTTGCATCGGGCACGAACGAGTTGTTCATGTTCGGCACTGCATCTGCGATCGAACGCACGATGGCGTAAGCGATGAGGTGAGTGAACGAGACCTTGCTCAACCCATGACGCGAGCGGTAGTCGTTGATGACCTTGCGGTTGACTTCAAGCAACCGTGCAGGCACATTGCGGAAACTTGTGGCTGTCGGCACCGTGAGACTGCGCTCCATGTTGGTGACGATCGTGGCGCCGACTCCGCGGATGGGCTCTGGTGTGACGCTCGGGACGACAGCGGGGGCTGGCGCAGTTTTCGCACCATTTGCACTCGCACCATTGGTGACCGCAGGTGCAGCCGGAGTTGCGGCACCGTCTGAACCAGTGGATGCCGATGTCCCCGGCGCGCTCGCGACAGAGGCCGCAGGCACACCATTGCCCGTCGACATGATGCTGCGATAGTCACTGAAGAACTCCCGCCATGCATCACTGACAGATGTGGGATCAGCGGTGTACTGCTCGTACATCTCCTCCACGAGCCACGAATTGGCTCCGAAATCCTGCTGTCGATCGGCGGTGTCAGTCATGTGCTGCCTCGAATGTGGTTGCGTGGACGTCGTTGTCCCGCTCGGTCAATGGTAGTTGTGAAACTTGTCCTCGCTCGTGCCACAAGAGCGCCTTCTCTGTAGATTTCGACACATGTCGGGCATTTTTTCTCGCGTCAAAACCCTCACCCTCGGGGTCGGCCTCATTGCTGCCGTCGCGGCATGCGGTGGCGGCTCATCGGCACCCGCTGAAACTGTGCCCACCGGTGCACTCGTCGTGAAGGCGGTGCCGACGCTTCGCTTCGATGCCGAGCAATACGGCCCGGTGCCCGCCGGTGACATCACCTTCGGCTACGTGAACGAGGACACTGTTCGCCACACGCTGATCGTGGCGAAGGACGATCAGAAGGTGCCGAATTTCAAGTTGGTGATCAACAAGAAAGGTGACGTCGACTCTGGTCCGGTCACTCTTGAGGCGGGCACCTACACCCTCATCTGCGATGTTCCTGGACACAACAACATGCGAGCCACACTCATCGTCGAGTAAGGCCACTTGCTGTAGGTACAGAACTGAAAAGGACCGCCCCGTAGGGCGGTCCTTTCAATTAGTTCAAGATGATGCGAAATGTCAGGCGAGCAGCATCTCTGACAGCAGCCAGAGCACCAACCACAAGACACCACCGGTGATGAGGGCGTTCTTGTGGCTCTCGTATGGCCACAGCAACTTGTTTGTTGCTGCTGTTCCGCCGAGCAGGCCGAGGGCATTGATTTGCAGAAGGGCGATGATGACGCAGGAAACGATGAAGAACGTCCAAGCGTTGCTTGACGTCGCATCGCCGAACGCACCGCTGTAGAAGTGTGCAGCGCCGACCATGTAGAACAGCATCGAGAACGAAAAGATGAAGTTCTGACGTGACACGAGCAGTGCCTTGCGACCAGCACCAGCGGCCGACGGATCGGCTTCCTTGCCTGCGAGCACGTTCGCAGCATTTGCAACGACGACTTTCTGGTTTTTCCAGATGACCATCCACACGTTCGCGGCCATGAGGATGCCGAGCACCATGCCGACAGAAATCGCGACGTCATGTCCGATTCCGGCACTGCTGCCCTCGCCCATGAAGTTCTCGAAGTAGTTCTCCACCAAGCCGGTGATGAGAATGCCGGTCACCAATGTGGCGATGGCGGCCCAGCGGAACCACCACAACGCACGGCGAGCGATCTGGTCGATGGTGATGTTTCGAGCCTTACCTTCATCGCCGTAACCAGCGAGACCTGGCACTTGCACGAGGTTGAAGTAGTACAACAACCCAATCCAGCAGATGCCAGCCACGATGTGCAGCCACCGGAAGGCGAAGTTGCCGAGGTAGTCGCGAGTGAGAAGTTCGAGAGCAATCATTGTTGGGAATCCCCCTTGGTGATGCACCGCCTTGCAGGCGGGCGAAAAAACGGTACCACCGCATCGACAAGCCCACGGGGACTGTCGGCGGGTAGTTTGGGAGGACAGTGGCTCACGAGTTCATCTATACCTGTTACAAACTCGGCCGTTTCTACCCGCCCGACCGCACCGTGCTGGCGGACATCTCGTTGTCCTTCTACCCCGGCGCGAAAATCGGCGTCATCGGGTCGAACGGTTCGGGAAAGTCGTCGTTGTTGCGCATCATGGCCGGCATCGACGACGGCTTCTCCGGCGAGGCCCGACTGACACCCGGCTTCACCGTGGGTCTGCTCGAACAAGAACCTCAACTCGACGCTGCCAAAGACGTCCTCGGCAATGTCATGGATGGCGTTGCACCAGTGCGCGACCTGCTCGCGCGTTACGAAGAGGTCATGGCCATGTGGGGCGACCCCGACGCGGACTTCGAAAAGGTAGGTGCACTCCAAGCCGAGTTGGAAGACAAGATTGCCGCTGCCGATGCCTGGAGTCTGGAACGAAACGTCGAAATTGCAATGGACGCCCTGCGTTGCCCACCGAACGACGCCGATGTCACGAAGCTGTCAGGCGGCGAGCGTCGACGAGTGGCGTTGTGCCGGTTGCTTCTCAGCCGACCCGACCTGCTGCTACTCGACGAACCGACCAACCACCTCGATGCCGAGAGCGTGGACTGGCTCGAGCGTTTCTTGCAGGAATATCACGGCACAGTCGTCGCCATCACGCACGACCGATACTTCTTGGACAACGTGGCCAAGTGGATTCTCGAGCTTGATCGCGGACGCGGATTCCCGTTCGAAGGCAACTACACCGGCTGGCTCGAGCAGAAACAAACGAGACTTGCTCAAGAGGAAAAGCAGAGCGAGTCACGCGCACGCACTCTTGCTCGCGAACTTGAATGGGTCAAGATGTCGCCCAAAGCTCGTCAAGCAAAGGGCAAGGCGCGTATCGCTGCATATGACAAGTTGCACGCTGAAGCACTCGCAGCCGAACGTGGTCCCGACCGTCTCGAAATCGCGATTCCTGCCGGTCCACGTCTCGGCGACACGGTCATAAAAGTCGAAAACCTCAGTAAAGGTTTCGGCGACCGACTACTCATCGAGGATCTGTCGTTCTCGCTTCCCCCCGCTGGCATCGTCGGCATCATCGGCCCGAACGGTGCAGGCAAGACGACGCTCTTCCGCATGCTCACTGGGCAAGAAGCACCGACGTCAGGAAACATCACGGTGGGTGACACTGTGGTGCTCAGTTATGTCGACCAAAGTCGCGACTCGCTGAATGACGACGCTTCGGTCTACGAAGAAATCACGGGCGGCGTCGAACACATGAAGGTCGGGGGTCGCGAGATTCACGGTCGTGCGTATGTGGCCAGCTTCAACTTCAAGGGCAGTGACCAACAGAAGCGTGTCGGCGACTTGTCTGGTGGAGAACGCAACCGCGTGCACCTCGCCAAACTGTTGAAGCGCGGCGGAAACGTGCTTCTTCTCGACGAGCCAACAAACGACCTCGATGTCGACACATTGCGTGCGCTCGAAGATGCCCTCGAATCGTTCCCTGGATGCGCCGTCGTCATCAGCCACGATCGATGGTTTCTCGACAGAATTGCCACACACGTCCTTGCCTTCGAGGGTGACAGCCAAGTGCGGTGGTTCGAAGGCAACTTCAGTGAGTACGAATCGTGGCGACGCAAAGAACTTGGTTCTGCCGCCGAACAACCTCACCGCATCAAGTACAAGCCGCTCGCAAGGTGATCGGCCGAGCCGTGAAGTCACTCCGATTGCTGTGCGCTTTCATCTTCGTCGGCGGAATCGCCGGGATGATCGTGTCATCGATTGCCGGCAACAACGAGGGTTGGGTGCTCACATTCGGTGGCACCACCGCGCTTGCTGCTGTCGTGTTACTTGCAGCAACTGCTGTCACGCGCACACAGCGTGTCGATGTATTCAGTGATGCACTCGCCGAACGTATCGAAGCACGAATCGCCGAACTTGTGGCGCAAGGAGCTGACGAAGACACAGCGCGCCAGCTGGTGAAAGACACCATCTCATTGGTGCGCGGTGTGCAGTGACCGACGAAGCAATCGATATGTCGCCATGGCAGAACCTGAACGACCATGAACTAGCCAAGACACTTGCTCGTGAGGCAGGTCGCCAACTCCTCTCCCATCGCACCTCGCTGGTTGCCAAGGGCACCACCATGTGGACCCTCAAAGACACCGGCGACATGCTCGGTCATCGTTTCTTGATGACCGGTCTTCGCGAAGCTCGCCCCGACGACGCTGTCTTGTCTGAAGAAGGCGCAGACGACGCACGACGTCTCACGGCAGATCGAGTGTGGATCATCGACCCACTCGACGGAACGAACGAGTACGGCGAGGGGCGCGCCGACTGGGCCGTCCATGTCGCACTGTGGGAGCACGGTCAGCTCACCGCAGGTGCGGTGTCGTTGCCTGCGATTGACGAAGTGTTCTGCACCGACCCGGCTCCCGTCGTTGATGCCAGAGAATCAGAGCGACCGCGGCTTGTGACGTCGCGAAGCCGGGCGCCCTACTGCGCCGTCATCGTGGCCGAGGACTTGAACTGTGAAGCACTTCGCCTCGGCAGCGCAGGTGCAAAGGCGATGTCAATCGTCATGAATCAAGCCGACATCTACGTACATGACGGCGGCATGCACCAGTGGGATTCCGCTGCACCTGCTGCTGTCGCTGCCGCCGCAGGGCTACATGTCAGTCGTATCGACGGATCACCTCTCATATACAACGATCGCGACACGTGGCTTCCCGACTTGTTGGTGTGTCGCAAGGAACTCGCCGAACCGGTGCTCGAGTCCCTCTGGGGCAAACGCAACCGATGACGCTTCGAGTTGCTGGGTGTCACCAACGCGGTTCGTGCTCACCAAGGGTCGGCACTGCTCCCGGACGCACCGCATAACCACCGAAGTCGATTGGACTGTTCGCTGCACGAAAGGGTTCTTCGCCTTCGCGCGGCATCATGTCGACGAGGCCTTCATTGAGTACCACTTGTGGGTCTTCCAAAGTGTCTGCGATGGTGTTGATGGGCGCCCACCACACGTCGTGTGCGTCGAGAATCTTCGTCAGATCGTCACGTGTGTATCGAGTGAAAACTTCATCGAGCAATGCCACGATTGCTCCGCCATTTTCCTTGCGACTCGTGGCAGTTGCGAAACGAGGATCATCGAACAGATCCTCACGACCGATGGCACGCACCACGTTCGGCCAATGTCGATCAGCTTCGAGCCCGAGCAACCAGAGCCCCCGTCCATCTCCTGTGCGATACGGGTTGATGAGCGGCGTGCGACTGTCCTCTCTATTACGCGCACTCTCAACTCGTCCGAAGCGAAGGTGCACACCGAGCGTCCAACTGTTCGCGTACACGCCAGCACGCAAGAGACTGGTATGCACCAACCGTCCGCGGCCAGTACGAGTGCGATCGAACAAGGCGGCGGCGATTCCTGACACCAGCGTGATCGCTGTGACATGATCGCCCACCCCGCCACCGAGCATCGACGGGTACGCATCGAGCGGCACAGTGTTTTGCGCCAATCCGGATCGTGCCCAGAACGCACCGACGTCATAACCAGCACGTCCAGCATCAGGACCACTTTGTCCGTAGCCGGTGAGAAGCGCATAGATGAGGTTCGGAAACTGTTCGGTCAGAGTCTCGGGATCAAGTCCTAGCCGCGCTAGCGAGGGTAAACGCACATTGGTGAGAAACACATCGGCGTCTTTGATGAGAGACAACAACGTTGCTCGGTCACCTTCATTTGCGACATCGAGAACAACGGAACGTTTGCCACGGTTGTCCATCTCGAACGGAGGGGTCGGCAAGTCGCCGACGGTGCCAAGCGCGGCAAAGATGTGCCGAAGTGGATCACCTGTCGGCGATTCGACCTTGATGACATCGGCACCCCAATCGGCCATCACGCCACCTGCGGCGGGGCCAGCAACCATGACGCCGAGCTCGACTACTCGCACACCAGCCAACGGACCAGGCGCGCGAGTCACATCGAGGTCTTTGCTCATCTGCGTGACAATAACCCTCGTCGCATGAGCAATCACCCTCACGACGAGGCACCGTTACGTGCGAGCAGGCAGACTTCAGATGTGAGCGTCTCCCCCCTCGCTCCGGCGGCTGACTTGGCCTTCGGTGCGTTCTCTGATCAACCACCGTGGATTCTTGACCCTGCGGGTTCCGCGTGGACAGAAGTCGCTATCGATCTTCGAGCAGCCGCACAACGCGAAGTTCCCACCCTGACAAAGCGACGCATCCTGCCCCCGCTTCGACGCTTGGTCGTCGTCGTGTATCGCCTCGGACGCGCTGTCGCACCTTGGTATCTGCGTCGGCGCGGAATCTTATGGTTCTCGACATTCGACACACCTGAGGAGTCTCGTGCCGATTTGTCTCGTCGACTTCGCATAGCCATCGAGAAACTCGGGGCCACGTACATCAAGCTTGCTCAGATCATCAGCAGCGGTGAAGGCCTGTTTCCGGAAGAACTTGTCGGCGAGTTCAAGAAATGTCGCGACCAAGTTCCTGCCGAGACGTTCTCTGACGTGTTGCGCACCGTCGAACGCGACCTTGGGGCACGGCTCTCTGATGTCTTCGCGACATTCGACACCACGCCACTCGCAGCTGCTTCCATCGCCCAGGTACACCGAGCAACTCTTCGCACCGGCGAAGACGTGGTCGTGAAAGTCCAACGACCCACGGTGTCAGACCGAGTGCGCGAGGATCTGAAAGTCATGTCGTGGATCGCGCCATTGATGATCGGTCGCATTCCAGTGGCTGCACTCGCAAATCCACCTGCATTGGTGGAGTTGTTCGCAGAGACCATCGTCGAAGAGCTGGACTTCCGCATGGAGGCCGCGAACATGGTCGATGTCGCGACGATGTTGCGAGAGCTGAATCAGGATGGCTACGTCGTGCCGCGACCACATCCTGAACTCGTCACGAAACGGGTGCTGGTCATGGAGCGCCTGGAAGGCTTCAACTTCGACGATGTAGCCGGCATGCACAGCGCCGGCATCGACACTGAGGCCGTCATCCGGACAGGGATGATCGCATTCATGGAGGGGGCGCTCATTCGCGGGGTGTTCCACGGTGACCTGCACGGCGGCAACTTGTTCGTCATGGCTGATGGACGCACGGCGTTGCTTGATTACGGCATCGTCGGTCGGCTGAGCGACGCGCGGCGACTCGCATTTCTGAGACTCATGCTTGCTGCGACCACGAATGACCTTCGTGGTCAGGTGGCGGCGCTTCGCGACCTCGGGGCCTTGCCTCTCGACACTGTCATCGACGACGTCATCGTCGACCTGCGGCTCGCAGAGCCAATCGACCCGACGACGTTGTCCGGAGAGGAATTAGTGAAAGAAGTCCAGCGCGTCGTGAAGTCGCTGCTCGCCTACGGCGCGAAACTGCCGAAGGAACTGATGTTGTACGTGAAGAACATGGTGTTCCTCGACGGTGCTATCGCGAGGCTCGCACCAGACCTCGACCTCTTGGCTGAGGTCGCCAACATCACGCTTGTCTTCACCCAGAGACACGGTGAGCGACTCGGCAAGGAGTTGGGCATCGACCCGACTGCCGTTGAATTCAATTTCGACAGTGTCAAGGCGAGCCTTGGCGTCGATGTGTCCACCGATTCGCTCACGTACCGCGAATTGCAGAAGCGGCGCGAACTCATCCAGAAGCGTATGCGCGATTACGTCGTCTCCTGACCGTCTCTCTACATTTGAGACACGCACGGACTCGCCGTGCACGAGGAGGACGCGAACATGAGGCTGGTGGTTGCTCGATGTTCGGTGTCCTATGCCGGTCGTCTCGAGTCGACCTTGCCTGAAGCGAATCGTCTCATCATGGTGAAAGCCGATGGATGTGTCGCCATCCACGCCGACGGTGGCGCATACAAACCCTTGAACTGGATGAACGCTCCGAACACGATTACCGAATTCGATGATCGCTGGGAGGTGACGAACACCAAGGGCGAGACCCTGACTATCTTTCTCCACGAAGTCCTGAGCGATTCCGCACACGAACTCGGTGATGATCCCGGCTTGTCGAAAGATGGTGTCGAGGCACATCTACAAGAACTTCTTGCAGCTCTACCTGAACACATAGAAAGTGGTCTGCGACTGGTGCGCCGGGAATACCAGACAGCAATCGGACCGGTCGACTTGCTCTGTCGGGACGAACGAGGTGACACCGTCGCAATCGAAGTGAAGCGGCGAGGAGACATTGATGGCGTCGAACAACTGGCTCGCTATCTCGAATATCTGCGACGCGATCCCGCTCTCGGAATGGTTCGCGGAATCTTCGTCGCTCAGAGCATCAAACCGCAAGCTCGCACACTCGCTGCAACTCGCGACATCGCATGTGTCGAAGTGGACTACGACGTGCTGCGTGGCAACTGGCCGGCCGATCTCACACTGTTCTGATGCAGGGTTTCAACTCCTTCGCTTGACGCCAAATGACGACAGAGACCGCCGCCTTGTGGGTCTTCTGGCAAGATGGCACACGTGAAAATTGGTCTTCAGTTCGACTTACGCAATCCGGAGCAATTCCAACGACCAATCAATCGCGTCTATGACTTTGCGATCGAAGTGTGCCAAGAAGCCGAGCGTCTCGGTATCGACTCTGTGTGGTTCTCAGAACACCATCTCTTTGCCGATGGATACCTACCCCGTCCTCTCACAATGGCCGCTGCAGTCGCTGCGCGCACGAAGACAATCCGCATCGGAACTGCGATCCTTTTGGGTCCACTACAACCGGCTGCAGCCCTCGCTGAGGATGCCGCCATCGTCGACATCCTCAGCAACGGTCGCCTCGAACTCGGGCTCGGAGCCGGTTACCGAGTGCCCGAATTTGATCTGTACGGCGCAAACCTGAAGTCTCGCTATTCAACGAATGATGATCGTGCGAGACAAATTCGCACAATGTGGTCGGTTGACTCACCTGTCACTCCGAAGCCTGTTCAGAGCCATATTCCCATCTGGATGGGATACGGAGGACCACAGGGGGCGCGTCGTGCAGGCCTTCTCGGGGAAGGCCTGCTCACGCCGAAGGGCGAGATGTGGCCGCACTACAAAGCTGGTCTGGAAGAAGCAGGACACGACTTGTCGATTGCGCGCATGGGAGGTTCGATTCAAGGTTTTGTCTCCGACGACCCGGAACGAGATTGGCCCGTCGTACGCGAGCATGTTCGACACATGTTCGACACGTACAAGGCAGCTGGTGTCGAAGGCACGGACTACCCCGCTCCTCGCCCAGTCGACCCAGAACGTCTGCTCAACAAGCCAGAGAGTTCGTCGATGTCCTCATTCGCCTACGGAACGGCCGACGTGATCGCCGACCACATGAAGCGAACAGCTGCAGACGCGCCCGTCGACACCATGTTCTTGTGGGCATCGATTGCCGGCATGTCAGAAGAAATGGTCATGCGTCATGTGCAGACCATCGCAAACAAGTTGAAGCCGCTTCTCACCTAATCGAAGCGCACAAGTCCTTGGTCGAGAACCACTCGATCGCCGACCGATGTCGTGAATACGGCTTGCCCGGCTTCTGTCTTCCAGATGCGAATCGTCAGCGCCTCTCCAGGAAGGACAGGCGAGGCGAAACGGCCTTCGATGTGACGGAACTTGTCCGAGTCGCCACCACACAATGAATGAAGAAGCGCGCGACCAGTGAATCCGTAGGTGCAGAGTCCGTGAAGAATCGGCTGATCGAATCCGCCCATCTGTGCGAACGACGGGTCGCTGTGCAGTGGATTTCGGTCGCCATTCAAGCGATACACCAGAGCTTGGTCTTTGGTCGTCTGGTACGTCACTTCGAAATCGGGTGCACGATCAGGTGGAACATTCTGGGGACCACTCGGGCCACGGTCACCACCCCATCCGCCTTCGCCGCGAATGAACAACGAGTTCGTGGACGTCCACAGAGTCTTTCCATCGGCCTTGTCGACTGCATCGGTGGCAGTGACGACGACGGCGGCCTTCCCTTTGTCGTACATCGCGACGATGCGACCGGTGAGTACCGCAGTTCCGGAAACCGGGATCGGCCGGTGCAAAGTCACAGCCTGCTGACCATGGACCAACATCGCCGGGTTGAACGTCCCGATCTTCGACATGGCGCCCATTCCCCCGGATGTCACGACTACCGGGAATGTCGGAAGCACCTTCTGCGACACATCCTTCGTGTTCTCGGTCGTGTACTGGAGTTCCTCGGTTCCGGCACCGACGCTCACTGCATAGAGCAACGCGTCCTTACTGGTCCAAGTGGCTTCGCCTGGTTCACCGACTGAACCGACTGCATCAGGATTAAGTGGCATGTTCGTGTGTCTCCCTGTGTGATGTTTTTTGAGGTGTGATGTTGCGAGCTGTCGTCAAAGTCAGGCTGGCTGGGGCGGGTGGCCCTCTTCGCCGTTCATGCCCGCGTTCTTGCGAGCCTTCGACAACAACTCTTCGACGATTGGTCCGAGTGCTTCAGCATCATCGATCGGTTTAGTGCGTGGACCACGATGCCACCCTTCGGCAATTGCGAGCACCTGACCACTTGCTTCGAAGACGCGACCGGTCACATGGGCCGCCTCTGGCGATGCGAGCCATGTTGCAATCGGAGCAATCCATCGAGGAGAGCGCATGTCGCGCTCGGAATCGTTTGCCGGGGCAGCGCTCAGATTCTCCGTCATTCGCGTCAGCGCGACCGGCGCGACCGCATTGACGGTGACGTCGTAGCGCGCGAGCTCTAGCGCAGCGATGATCGTGAACGAAGCGATACCTGCCTTGGCTGCTCCGTAGTTCGTCTGTCCGGGGTTTCCATAGATCCCTGAAACCGACGTGGTGTTGATGATGCGACCACTCACCGTCTTTCCGGCCTTGTGTTGCTCGCGCCAGTAGGCAGCAGCGTGCCGCGCCGGAGCAAAAGTGCCCTTCAGGTGCACCTTGATGACTGCATCCCACTCATCTTCGGTCATGTTGGTCAACATTCGGTCGCGCAGAATGCCGGCGTTGTTGATGACCACATGAAGGTCCCCGAATGTGTCGACAGCAGTGTCGATGAGTCGCTTGGCTCCGTCCCATGATGAGACGTCGTCACCGTTTGCAACTGCCTCTCCACCCATTGCCTTGATCTCGTCGACCACCTGCTGTGCTGCCGACATGTCGCCACCACTACCGTCGATGTTTCCTCCAAGATCATTCACCACGACCTTGGCCCCGTGACGCGCGAGGCTCAATGAGTGTTCCCGTCCGATTCCACGTGCGCCACCAGTGACAACTGCGACACGTCCTTCACACAACCGAGCCATTGTTCGTCTCTCCCGTCATAGAGCGTGATTTCAATCCGGCTTTCATCATAGGAACGGCCGCTCCAACGGGACTTATCGACGACACAGACCTAACCTCTTGCGTCGTGCCCCTCACAGTCACCATCGTCGGCGGCGGCCCCGCAGGTAGTGCGGCAGCCATTTCATTGACTCGGGCAGGTCACCGTGTGACCATCATCGACAAGGCGACCTTCCCACGCGACAAGTGCTGTGGCGACGGCCTCACCACCGGTGCGCTGCGCATTCTCGATGACCTCGGTTTCGACCGGTCTCGAGTCACTGACTGGCAACCGTGTCATGAGATCGAGATTCGCACACCATCTGGTCGCAGTGTCTCTCTCGATCTTCCGACATCAACGGGCCTTTTCGCGGCGATAGCCCCACGTCAACAATTGGACAAGGCATTGCTTGATCAAGCACGTGACGCAGGTGCCGTTGTGCATGAGGGAACGACTTTCACGTCTGTCGATCGCAATGACGACCGAGTTCACATCTCATGTGTCGATGCACAAGGTGGGGCTGCGACCTTCGAGTCTGACTATCTCATCGCTGCTGACGGCATGTGGTCACCAGTGCGCAAACACCTCGGCGTCGGTATCGACGGTTACCTCGGCGAGTGGCATGCATTCCGCCAGTACGTCAGCAATGTCACAGGTGATGCGCGTACGAAACTCATCGTGTGGTTCGAACCAGATCTTCTCCCTGGCTACGCCTGGTCTTTCCCCTTGCCGGGCAATCGAGCCAACATCGGATTCGGTGTGTTGCGCGACGCCGGACACAGCGTGCAATTCATGAAGAACGCATGGGACGACTTGAAGCGACGCAAACACGTGCTTGCCGCCCTCGGAACTGACGCAGTCTTTGAAGACCGTCATACAGCATGGCCCATTCCCGCTCGAGTCGATGATGCAACCAAAGCCATCGGACGTGTGCTCTTCATCGGTGACGCAGTCTGCGCCACCGATTCACTGACTGGTGAAGGCATCGGTCAGGCATTGTTGACCGGACAAGTTGCTGCAGCGGCAATCGGTAGTCATGGTGACGACGCGGCGAGCGTACGCAGCGCATACGAGAAATCGATGAGCCACCATTTCTACGCTGACCATCGCATGTCGAAGCTGCTCGGAAAAGTCCTCGCACATCGTCGCGGTGCAGAAGGTGCGCTTCGCGTCGTCAATGTGAACTCATGGACTCGCCGAAATTTCGTTCGGTGGATGTTCGAAGACGAGCCGCGCGCTGCTTTGTTCACCCCAAGCCGGTGGCATAGAGGGTTTCTCAAACGGCCTGGGGCATTCGTCGACTGAAGTCTGCGCACTACGGTTGACCTTCATGCGCACACGACTCACCGAACTTCTCGATATCGACCTACCGGTGATGCTCGCCGGAATGGGTGGGGTCTCATATCACCAGTTGGTGGCCGCAGTCTCCGAAGTGGGTGGTATCGGAACTTTGGGTGCATCCACGATGGACATGGCGACACTGCGAAGTGAGATCGCTGACGTGAAGAAGCTCACCGCTAAACCCTTTGGCGTCGACTTGCTCACGGCATCACCCCAACATGTCGAAGAAGGTGTGCGCGAGATCATCGCGGGTGGAGCGCGCATCTACGTCGCAGGTCTGGGAGTGCCCCGCGATGTCATCACCGAACTACACAAACACAATATTTTGGTCGGCTCAATGTGCGGCAAGGTCCGACATGCCGTTGCAGCCGTCGCAACTGGGTGCGACTTCGTAGTCGCCCAAGGAACCGAAGCTGGCGGACATACAGGCACAGTCGCGACGATGGCACTCGTACCGCAGGTAGTCGACGCGGTCGGCGGCAAAGTTCCGGTCGTGGCTGCTGGTGGGCTGTTCGACGGCCGCGGACTTGCGGCCGCCCTCACCCTCGGTGCCGATGGGGTGTGGATGGGCACGCGATTCATCGCCACACCCGAAGCTCGAACAGCGAACGGTTACAAAGAGACACTGCTCTCCATGGCCGAAGATGACACCGTCGTGTCGCGTGCATACACAGGAAAGACGTGCCGTGTCGTGCGGACAGAATGGACCCAACACTTCGAGGAGCATCCGGAAGAGCTGAAGTCCTTCCCCGAACAATTCATCATCTCAAGTCGTGCAGGCGTCAACCATCTGGGACCGTCAGACGGAGTTGTCGCGGATCCGAAAAGAGAATTCATGCCAGCCGGACAAGGCGCCGGTGCAATCACTTCGTTGATGCCTGCCGGCGAGCTGGTGCTGAAGATCGTGAACGAGGCAAAGCAAGCACTGTCGAACGCTTCGCGCTACGTGCGCTGACATGTTCTCGCTTCTCCGCCGCAACGGCGACGTCCGCAATCTGTTCATCGCCCAAGTCGTTTCGTATCTCGGAGATTGGTTCACGTTCGTCGCGCTTGCCGGCCTCGTTGAAGATCTCACCGGGTCGAAATTTCTGGTCTCGCTGGTGTTGGTTTCGCTCACCTTGCCCTCGTTTCTCTTGTCTCCTGTTGCAGGAGCAGCCGCAGATAGGTTCGATCGAAAGACGATTCTCGTGTTGGTGTCGCTCGGTCAGGGCGTCGCCGCACTCGCACTCTTGCTGACCGATTCAGTCGGTGTCTGGATTGCATTTCTTGCCCAGTGCATCATCTCGGGTCTCGCGGCATTCGTGCGCCCGGCGACCGAGGCTGCGGTGCCGAACCTGGTCGACAACGAAGAGGACCTTCGCCTTGCAAACTCACTGTTCGGCAGCACATGGGGCGTCATGCTCGCGGTCGGTGCCGCGCTTGGCGGCGTCTATGCGGACATCTTCGGCCGCACCGCGTCTTTCGTGACCGACGCGATCACATTCTTCGTCGCAGCGGGCGCGGTCGCACTCGTGCGCGGAAAGATGCAGGAAGAGCGCACGGCCGAGCAGGCATCACGCAGGATGCGACCGATGCGCGACATGAAAGAAGCGGTTCAACTTGCCCGTGAGGACAAGGTGATCTTTGCGCTCATGTGCTCGAAGCTCACCTTTGCTGTTGGTGCCGGCATAGTCAGCCAAATTCCTGTGCTCGCATCGAGCGCTTTCGACGCCGGCGACACCGGTCGCGGAATGCTCTTTGGTGCCCGCGGTATCGGCAGTGGACTCGGGCCGATCATTGCCGCGCGGATGGCGGGTGGCGACATGCGCCGCATTCTTCACATTTGCGGAATCTCTGGCCTGGTGTTTTCCATTTGCTACGTCGGCGCAGCAGTGTCGCCGTCGATCATCATCGCCGGAATCGCAGTCGCACTCGCCCACTTGGGCGGCGGTGCTCAGTGGACGTTGTCCACCTATGGCCTCCAGATGGAATCACCAGATGCCCTTCGCGGACGTGTGATGGCTGGAGACTTTGCGCTCGTCACGTTGATGCTGAGTGTCACCAGTGTTCTTGCCGGCATCACATCTGATGCCATCGGCGTGCGACCGACAATCGCGATTTTTGCTGCCGCCGCAGCCGCAGCAAGCATCACCTACTTGATGTTCACCCGCACGCTCAGAGCGAATCTACGACCGTCGATGCGGCCTTGATGAGAGCTTGCGACCTCAGGTCACCGGCAAGGTTTGCTGACATCGCATTCATCACATACGCAAATGCCATGTCGCGCGACGGTTGCGCAAATGCCACCGAACCGCCGGCCCCTGGGTGACCGAAACTTCCAGGTCCAGCCATCGGCACGAATGGTCCACTCGTCATGAAGCCCATGCCAAACGTCGTTCCGAGAATCAAACACTTGTCCGGCTCGTTCTCAGGCGTGACAGTTCGCGTGGCTCGGTCACGAACAGCAGATGACAACAAGTGCGTACCGTTTATCTCCTGCATGGTTGCTGCATAGATGGTTGCAAGCGAACGAGCGTTTGAAATGCCGTTTGCTGCCGGAATTTCAGCTGCACGCACACGCGGCTGATTGAAGGCTCCGTCGCCGAACACTCCCCCGAGCGACAAGGCATCATGTGCCGGCGTGCCTGGCCCCATGAACTTCTCGATCATTGCTGCGACTTTCGGGTCGACCTTTGATTCTTTCTTCGTGGACCTCTGCGTGGTGACGTCAGAAACCCGGGGCTCGTGCTCGGCCGGCAACCCGATGTACATCTCCACTCCGAGTGGTCCTGCAATTTCTTCCTGCACGAATCGTCCCGGCGAACGACCGTCAACGCGACGAATGACTTCGCCGATGAGCCATCCGTACGTGAGCGCGTGATAGCCGTGTGCCGTACCGATCGGCCAACGTGGCGCGGTGGCTGCGAGGCGTGAAGTGATGGTGTTCCAATCGAGGGCTTCTTCGATTGTCAACGGGCCGTCGACCGCATACAGGCCGCATTGGTGAGACACCAGCTGCGCGATTGTCGCTTGGTCCTTCCCATGCTGGCCGAACTCTGGCCAATGGTCGACGACAAGGTCGTCATAATCCACCAGTCCCCGGTCGACGAGCATCGCAAGGGCGATGGCAGCAACGCCCTTTGTGGTGCTGAACACCAACTGCAGCGTGTCCTTCGAATACGGAACAGCATCAGACTTGTCAGTGAAACCACCGATGAGATCGACCACGCATTCACCGCGGTGGAAGATGCTGACTGCGGCGCCCACTTCACCTTGTGATGCGAAGTTCTCGACGAACACGTCACGTACGGGCCCCCATCCCGCAGCGACACTTCCGGTGATCGGAGTTGTCACCACAGCCTCAGGCCTCGTCGACTATTGAGCGCAGGGTCTCGATAGTTCTTGTGGCATTCGGGCCGATGGGGTTCACGTTCAACACCGTCACACCTGCTGACTTGAAGGCCGCGACACGTTCCTTGATGAACGAGCGAGGTCCGACCAGGTTTGACAAGTCGAGCCATTCCGCCGGAACATGACCTGCAGCCTCCTCCTTCTTGCCATCGAGATACAAGTCCTGGATCTGGCGTGCTTCATCGGCGTATCCGTATGCAACGGCGATGTCGTTGTAAAAGTTCTTACCTCGCGCACCCATGCCGCCCACGTACAAGGCCACACCCGGACGACCAAAGTCGAGGATCTTGCTCTTGGCATCACCGGTGAGCGAGTCGTCGATTGCAAGCATGCCTCCTGCGGCAATCTCGAGCTTTCCGAGCGAAGCGTCACGTTTGGCGAGACCCAATTTGAGAGATGCACCCCACACTTGTTCGTACTTCTCCGGAATGAACATGATCGGCAACCAACCGTCCGCATGTGCCGCAGTGGCCTCGATGCTCTTGTCCTTGAGTGACGCCCACCAAATGGGAATTGTCTTGCGAACCGGATGATTGATGATCTTCAGCGGCTTACCAAGACCTGTTCCCTGCCCTGCCGGCAACGGAACTTTCACCGTCTTACCGTCGTAGTTGAGTGGTGCCTCCCGCTTCCACACCTCACGACACACATCGATGTACTCCTTGATGCGTTGCATTGGTTTGTCATACGAGACACCGTGGAACCCTTCGATCACTTGGGGCCCCGATGCGCCCAGACCGAGGATGAACCGCCCGTTGCTGACGTAGTCACAACCGGCAGCCGTCATGGCCATCAGCGCGGCTGTTCGCGAATACACATTCAAAATGCCGGTGGCAATCTCCACTCGTTCCGTGCGCGCTGCCAAGTACCCGACCTGAGAGATCGCATCGAAGCTGTATGCCTCTGGCACCCACACTTGATCAAGCCCGGCTTTCTCCAACTCGACAACTTGGTCGACGGACTCTTTGAAACCACCGGCGTAATTCAGCATCATCGCCAACTTCATGGGTACCTCCATATCGGTCACTTCACCCTAGGTTCTTGACCTGCCGTCCCGGAACACGAGCTGGCTCGTCGGTGGTTTTCGCACGTCACCCTGCGACAATGCGAAGGTGCACCACTCACCGGACAAGGACTCGTCATCACCGATTGTCGAACGTTTCAGACTTGCTGATGACCTTCACCTCTCGTGCCGAATGTGGGGTTCGCCGACCGAGCACGGAACTCCCATCGTCATGGTCCACGGATTGGCATCGAATGCCCGACTGTGGGACGGCTCTGCTCGACACCTCGTTGCGCGCGGCCACGGTGTCATCGCCATCGACCAGCGTGGTCACGGCACCAGCGACAAGCCCGATGACGGCTACGACATGGAAACCGTCACTGACGACCTCGCAACCTTGCTCGACGACCTCGCCCACCGCGACACGTCGTGGACGCGACCAGTCGTGGTAGGTCAATCATGGGGCGGCAATGTCGTCGTTCACTTGGCTGCACGGCATCCTTCGAAAGTGCGCGGTGTGTGCGCAGTCGATGGAGGCACCATCGACCTGAAGGCTGCATTTCCCGACTGGGACGACTGCGCACAACAACTGTCGCCACCACACATCGCTGGTACCCGTTACGACCGCCTGTGGGCAGCCATCAAAGCCACCCACCCCGATTGGTCTGACGACGCAGTTGATGCGACCTTGGCCAACATGGAGCATCTCCCGGACGGAACCGTGCGGCCGTGGTTGACACGCGAGCGCCATATGAAGATTCTTCGCGGACTCTGGGAACACACCCCACAAGACCTGTTTCCCAACATCTCTGTGCCGGTCATGTTCACGCCTGCGATCGACAACTCAGACTTCTCACTTCGGAAGCGCAGTGCACTCGATGTTGCAGAGCAGAGTATTCATCGCTGCAGAGTTGTCCCCTTCATCGGTGCTGACCATGACCTTCACGCCCAGCACCCTCGACAATTCGCCGATGTCATCCACGACGCCATCACAGAAGGATTCTTCGCATGAGCACATTGCCGCGCATTCTCACGATCATGGGGTCTGGCGAGACTGCGCCGACGATGGTGAGCACTCACCGAAAACTCGTTGCGACATTGCCGTCGCCGGTCGACGCTGTCATCGTCGACACTCCGTTTGGTTTTCAGGAAAATGCACCCGAGCTCGCTTCCCGCGCCATCGACTATTTCAAGGTCAGTGTCAACATCGATGCGAAGGTTGCCGGGCTCGTGCGCCTTCATGACACGCACGTCGCGGCAGACCCAGTCTCTGTCGAGCGGGGACTTCGCTTGGTCGACTCGGCCACCTACCTCTTTGCGGGACCCGGTTCTCCCACCTACGCACTACGCCAGTGGGCAGGCAGCCGGTTTGCTGATGTGTTGCGTTCGAAGATGAACGACGGAGGCATCGTCACTTTCGCATCGGCTGCGGCACTCACGCTGGGTAAGTTCACAGTTCCGGTGTACGAGATCTACAAGGTCGGAGAAGATGTGCGACTTCTTGACGGTCTGAACGTGCTCGGCGACATCGGCGTGAACGCTGTCGTCATACCCCACTACGACAATGCTGAAGGCGGCAACCACGACACGCGGTTCTGCTATCTCGGAGACACGCGACTTTCATTGCTCGAGTCGATGCTCGACCAGGACACTTTCGTGCTCGGCGTCGATGAGCACACGGCAGTCGTCATCGATCTCGACGCCGAATCCTGCACGGTAGCTGGTAACGGAACCGTGACCGTGCGACACAAAAGCACATCGCGGGTCTTTGAAACTGGCGAAGTCTTCCCACTCGATGTGTTGCGTAACCCGACTGCAGAACACACCACAGGCAAGACTTCAGCCAAGACTGCGATAACTGGTGATGAACAGAAGGCGACAGCCGACAACACGGCGACCTCCCTTGGCCACGTGACTGCAACGTGTACCGAGCGATTCAACGAGGCGCTCGACGCACGTGACCCCATCACGGCAGTTCGCGCTGCGCTCGAGTTGGAACAAGCAATCCATGAATGGTCGACCGACTCTTTGCAGAGTGAAGATGCCGACCGCGCGAGGGCTGCTCTTCGAGCGATGATCAGCAACCTCGGCGACCTCGCGGTCGGTGGTGCACGCGACCCCCGCGATGTCGTCGCACCGTTCGTCGAGGCGTTGCTGTCACTTCGAGCAACAGTTCGGGCCGAGAAACGCTTCGACCTTTCAGACACGATCCGCGATGCCTTTACCGACATCGGTGTCGAAGTTCGAGACACCCCGTCTGGCGTGGAGTGGCAGTTGCGCGACTGACGTCAGATGTGGTGGACGTGTGCGACGCGGACCCGTCCACGAATGCCAGTGGCGGCATAGACCACGACGAAACCGATGGCGGCCACGAGAATCACGGTCGCACTTGCCGAGGTGTCGAGATGGTACGCGGCGTTCATGCCGATGAACCCTGCGACCGCGCCGAGCACAGGCGAGATCCACAACATACGTGCAAACGAGTTGGTCAACATCCGTGATGTTGCCGCCGGAATGACGAGCAACGCCGAGATGAGCAGTGTCCCGATGACACGCATCGTGACGAGAATGGTGAGGGACAACATCATCATGACCATCGCCTCCACCCATGCAACCTTCACACCCGTCACCTGGGCGACATCTGGATCGAATGTGGCGAACAGAAGTCGTCGATAGAAGGCCACGATGAAAGTGGCGACGAGCACCGCAACAATTGACACTGCCCAGATGTCAGCTCGTTCGACACCGAGAACCGAGCCGAACAGCACGGCTTCGATGCTCTTTTTCGCCTGTCCGTAGCGATTGAGAAGCGCAAGCCCGATTGCGAACGAGGCCGTGGTCACCACGCCGATTGCGGCATCTGCACCGATGATGCGCCTCCGGGCAATTCGTCCGATGAGCACACCTGACACCACTGCCCAGATTCCGGCACCGATGAAATAGTTGATGCCGACGACTGCGGACGCCGCTGCTCCGCCGAACACTGCGTGCGACAGTCCATGTCCGATGTAACTCATACCTCGCAACACCACGAATACTCCGAGCAAGCCGCACAACGCACCGGCGAGGGTCGCGACTGCCAGACCGTTGTTGAAGAACGAATAACCAAAGGGTTCGAACAATGTCGCGAGCATGACGAAGAGATCTCGTGTCAGGAAGTCGTCAGGTTCGATAATCGTCGCGCAACATGATCGGCACCGCTCTCCAAGACCACGGGCATTCCACCGTGAATGAGAACTTCCATGGCGGCACCATATGTCTGCTCGAGCACCACGGGTGTGAGAACTTCACGTGGTGAGCCATCTGCCACGATGCGGCGATTGATACACACCACACGCGGCAGGTGAGCTGCCAACCCGTTGAGGTCGTGAGTGGTGAGCACGATCGACAGGCCCTCGTCATGCAGGTCGGCCAACAGGTGAAGCACTTCGTGCCGCGTACGAACGTCGACACCTGACGTCGGCTCGTCGAGCACGAGCAGCTCGGGACGATGAAAAAGTGCCCTCGCGATGAACACGCGTTGCTGCTGCCCGCCAGAAAGCTCGCGAATATGACGTGCAGCGACGTCGACAAGACCAAGTCGATGCAACACGCGCTCGGCCTGATCACGCTCATCTTTCGTGATGCGCGGCCACCAGCCGTTGCGCGTACGTGTCATCACGACAGTCTCGAGAACAGTCACCGGAAAGTTCCAGTCAACACTCTCGACCTGTGGCACATAGGCCATCTTCAAGTTCTGCAGCCTGTGCACGTGGCCGGACGCTGGTTGAACGGACCCAAGAATCGCTTTCAGCAGCGTGGTCTTTCCTGAACCAGACGGACCGACGATTCCCACGAAGTCCCCTCGACGTAACGCCATCGACACGTCGTCAACTGCGACTGCACCGTCGTAGGCACAGGTCAGTTCGTGGCACTCGATGAGTGCTTGAGGAATTGCGAGTGCGTTCATTGCGGGTAGTACGCCCTGTCGACCACGTCCACAGAAATGTCGACACTCTTCAAGGAACTTGCATCGCCACCTAATGCCTCGACCATGGTGACGTAATCAAACCTCATGAGCCCGGCCCATGAATGATCAGTGGCACCAGGCTCACCGGGCAGATCGTCGTCGCGCAAGACATCAACATAGGCGACTCCGGCCTCTTTACCTATCTGCTCGAGCACGGGCGATGGAAATACTTCGCTGCCGAATACTGCCTTCACGTTCTCTTGTCGAACTTGGTCGATCAGCCTGGCGATGTCCTTCGGCGTCGGCTCCTCGAACGAGGACGGCTGAATTGCCCCCACCACCTGCCAGTCATAGGTCTTGGCGAAATATGCGTAGGCATCGTGATAGGTGAGCAATTTCCTCTGCTCGGCAGGCAAGGTTGCCGTTGCTTCCACCATGGCAGCATCGAGTCGGTCGATCATGGCCACGACCATGTCATGATTCGCCGAGTACGTCGCCTCATTCGCCGGGTCACGTGAGACGAGGACGTCTTTGATGAGGCTCACATACTCTCGGGCAAGCGGTGGGTCAGTCCAGAGGTGAGGATTTGGCTTTCCACCTTCCTTCGGAAAGGAGAAGTCGTACACGTAGTCACCTTCGGGAAGTACGGCGGTTCCCAATTCACAGACCACCGCTCCGTCCTTCATGTTGGCGACTGCAAGGTCTTTGGTGGGCTCTTCGAGTACGAGGCCATTGATGAACACCACATCCGCTTTCGACAGTGTCGCTGCGACGCTCGGTGGCGACTCGAACGTGTGTGAATTGGTTCCCTCAGGAACGATGCCAGTAACGGTTGCCGATGTGTCGCCCACGACGAGTGCCACAAGATTGGTGATGGGCGCAACGGTCGTCGCGATGTTCAACGCTTCACCCTCTACTTCGGCACCAGTGAGACATTCTTCTTTCGCCCTTTCGTGAGTCGCAGCCTGATCGGGACCAGCGGCGACCGAGGACTCGGGGGTCGGTGTCACGTCTTCGGATGACGAACATGCAACGAGCATCAGCGCGCATGACAGTGCGACCAGAGATTGAAGGGCTCTTCGAGAATGTGTCGAAAGGGGGGCGTCCACAACCTCATTGTAAATGTGAATTCACCTCATGTCGTCACGCTGCGCCATTGACATGGTCACCGCAGTACTGATGAATATGGCACACCAATGGTTGAATCTGGTTCAGCGGGAAGCCCGAGAACCTTCTCGCCAATGATGTTGCGCTGCACTTCGCCAGTGCCACCTCCGATGGTCAACGCTCGCGAGAAGAGAAAGCCGCTGTACCACGAACGGGCATTCAATGACGAAGAGTCCTGCACGGGCCCCACCAACATCGCATCTGGCCCGATGAGATCACGTGCAAGCATCATCGTTCGTTGTCCATGTTCGTCGGCGATGATCTTTCGGATGCTCGCCTCAGGTCCGGGCTGCTCTCCTCTCAAACGTGCGGTAAGTGTGCGTGCACGAATCAACTCGAGGATGACGTGTTCGGTGTAGAGCGCGGCGACGTGCTGTCGCATCACAGCGTCACGCACACCTCCCTCGCGTCGCACGATGGCAACGAGGTCGGCAGCCGAGGGACCCATTCCCCACAACACTCCTCCCGACGACAGACTCACACGCTCATTACCGAGAGTCACTTTTGCGAGGCGCCATCCGTCGTTCACCTCACCCACGACGTTTTCATGTGGAATTCGCACGTCAGTGAAGAACACTTCGTTGAATGACGCCGCCCCTGCCATTGAAGTGATCCCTCGAATTTCGATGCCTGGCGTGTCCATCGGGCAGATGAAATACGTGATGCCGCGGTGTTTCGGCATCGTCGTGTCGGTTCGTGCGATCAATATTCCGAATTGCGACTCGTGTGCACCAGATGTCCAGATCTTCTGACCATTGATGATCCACTCGTCACCATCGCGAACCGCCTTTGTGCCGAGGCTGGCGAGATCACTTCCACTTTGTGGTTCACTGAAGAGCTGACACCAGATCTCTTCCGCAGCGAGCATCGGCGGCAGATACCTTTTCTTTTGAGCTTCGGACCCTGCGAACAAGATGGTCGGCCCTGCCCATCCGATTCCGATTGGATTCGACGGACGAGCAACTCCGGCACTCCTGAACTCATCATCGACAATCAGTTGCAGAAGCGGGTCAGCATTCAACCCGTACGGCTCTGGCCAGTGCGGCGCCACATAGCCGGACTCTGCGAGCTCACGAGCCGTGGCATTCGGGTGCGCCTCGAGCCAGGTGCGAATGGACAGACGACGCGGGTCGTCATCACCTGGCAACACGGACGTCGACACATCGAGCACCACTCCACAGTATTGGGTCGTTTTCGCTCTCACCGGCGCCTCTCGTATCCTTGCCAAGTGGCATCTCCATCATCTCCCTCTTCTGACAACGCTGGCTGGAACTTCGCCGACATGTGGGAGCGCGTCGCTGGTCGCTTTCCCACGGCACAAGCACTCGTTCACGGCGACAGAAAAGTGACGTGGGCCGACATGGATCGGCACGCAAACGGAATCGCCAAGGCTCTGCTCGATGCCGGTGTCACCCACCAGGACAAGGTCGCCCAGTACATGACCAACTGCCCCGAATACCTCGAGTCGATGTTCGGACTCTTCAAGGTCGGGCTCGTGCCGGTCAATATCAATTACAGGTACAACGAGGACGAACTCGTGTACATCTGCGACAACTCAGATGCCGTCGCCGTCATCTTCCACGGAACATTCGCCGACAAGTGCATCAATGTGAAAGATCGTCTCCCGAACGTGAAGACGTGGATTTGGGTTGATGACGGCACACAACCATGCCCAGCTTTCGCCATTTCTTACGACGCTGCCGCCCAATCACATTCAGAACGAGTCCTCGCACCATGGGGCCGCAGCGGCGACGACATGTACTTCCTCTATACCGGCGGCACCACTGGTATGCCGAAAGGTGTCATGTGGCTACAAGATGACATGGTCGCATCACTCGATGGCACTTCAAAGAACCCACTTCCCACATTCGTCGACTGGAACGCTTTCGACGAGAAGGTTTCGAAGCCCGGTCCGGTGAATCTTCCTGCAGCTCCGCTCATGCACGGGACAGGAGCCTTCAACGCGATGTGGAACATGGCCCTTGCCGGATCGGTGTGCACCATGCCGTCGCGCAGCTTCGACCCGAAAGAGCTTCTCGACACCGTGCAACAACACAAAGTGAACAGCATGTCGATCGTCGGAGACGCATTTGCCAAGCCGATCTTGAAGGCCCTCGATGAGAACCCCGGCAAGTGGGACATCTCGAGCCTTCGCGTCATCATCTCGAGTGGTGTCATGTGGTCAGCGGAAACGAAGGCGGGCCTGTTGCGTCACAACGAACGACTCATCATGGTTGACAGCCTTGGATCATCAGAAGCAGTCGGCATGGCGTCATCCACGACGACCGCACAAGACAAGGCGTCGACTGCGAAGTTCAAACTGTCACCCAACACCAAAGTGATCACCGAAGACGGACGTGAAGTTGTTCCGGGCTCAGGTGAACGTGGTCGTGTCGCGCTGCGTGGTCGCACGTCGGTCGGTTATTACAAGGACGAAGCAAAGACGGCGTCGACTTTCATCCTGGTCGACGGAGTTCGTTACACCATTCCGGGCGACTGGGCCGAGGTCGAGGCCGACGGCTCGGTCAAGCTGCTCGGTCGCGGTAGTCAATGCATCAACACCGGTGGCGAGAAGGTGTACCCAGAAGAAGTCGAGGAAGCACTGAAGGGTCACCCATCGGTGGCTGATGCGGCCGTCGTCGGAGTTCCCGATGAAAGATTCGGCGAGGCCATCACTGCTCTTGTCGAAGCCCACTCTGGTCACACGGTCGACGAATCTGCCCTCATTGCGCACGTGAAGTCCGCACTCGCTGCATACAAGGCCCCCAAGCGCGTGCTCGAGATCTCTTCCATTGGTCGTGCGCCCAACGGAAAACTCGATTACAAGCGGCTCAAGTCGGAGGCCCTAGAGCGCCTCGGGCTAGCGTGACCGGTCGCTGAACAACTCGCGGCGCATCTGCGCCACACGAAAGGACCCCTCCATGAGCAAGCTCGGATACGACGGAAAAGTTGCCATCATCACCGGAGCTGGTGGCGGACTCGGACGCCAACATGCACTTCTTCTTGCGAGCCGTGGCGCGCTCATCGTGGTGAACGACCTCGGTGGTTCGGTCGATGGCACAGGCTCCAGCACATCTGCGGCACAGAAAGTGGTCGATGAGATCAAGGCTGCCGGTGGCGAAGCCGTCGCCAACTACGACAGCGTGAGCACCCCGGAAGGTGGCGAGTCCATCGTCAAGACCGCAATCGACACCTTCGGACGTGTCGACATCGTCATCAACAATGCCGGAATTCTGCGCGACAAGTCGTTCCACAACATGACTCCAGATCTCGTCGATGCAGTCATTGATGTGCACCTAAAGGGCGCATTCAATGTCACGCGACCAGCATGGGTACACATGCGCGAGCAGGGTTATGGCCGCATCGTGTCCACATCGTCCGCCGCCGGAATTTTCGGCAACTTCGGACAGGCGAACTATGGCGCAGCCAAGATGGGGCTTGTCGGTCTCACTCGCGTCCTCGCACAAGAAGGCGCCAAGTACAACATCAAGGCAAACGCCATCGCACCGCTCGCACTCACCCGCATGACCGAAGCCCTGCTCGGAAATCTCGGTCAGAGCCTGCAGCCCGAGTACATCTCCCCCATCGTCGCGTGGTTGTCACATGAAGACTGCGATGTGAGCGGAGAGGTCTACTCGGTCGGCGGCGGACGCGTCGCCCGAGTCTTCATCGGCGAGGCAGAGGGGTACTTCAACAAGAACCTCACGCTCGAAGATGTACGCGACAACTGGGACAAGATTCGCGACCCAGAGGGATACATCATCCCCGCAGGTGTTCCGGACGAGACAAAGATGTTCATCAACGCTCTGAAGAGCTGACTTTCGATTTAACCGATCGCGGAGCAACGCATGGCAAACTGTCGTGATGCGGTGAGCGTCACAAGTGCCGACGGAACCACTCTGGCGTTGCACAACTTGTCGAAAGCTGAACCGTCCCATGCCGAAGCACCTGTGGTGCTGTTCTCGCATGCGACAGGTTTTCACGCCCATTGTTGGCAGCCGATGGTCGATGTGCTCGAAGAACACATGCATTGTGTGGCTCTCGACCACCGTGGCTTCGGCGATTCTCAGAAGATCGACCCAGCCGGTCTCGCCTGGTCGCAGTATGGCGACGATGCGCTAGCCGCAGCCCGCGCAACCTCCCATCGCCATGGTGGTCGACCCCTCATCGGCGTCGGCCACTCGATGGGTGGTGCCACGCTGTTGATGGCAGCACATGCTGAGCCATCGTTGTTTCGTGCACTCTTCATCTTTGAGCCGATTGTGTTTCCGCCTATGCCACCGAACACCGGGGGTGAGACCCCTTCGAACTTTCTTGCCGACGGTGCACGCAGGCGTCGAAGCCGATTCGACAGCTTCGATGCGGCACTCGAGAATTTTGCGAAAAAGCCACCGATGAATGCTTTTCACCCTGTTGCTCGTGAGTCCTATGTTCGACACGGTTTTGCCGAACGGGCCGACGGCACGGTGGAGTTGAAATGTGCCCCGGAACACGAGGCCCGGACGTATGAAACTGGTGGCATTGCCCCGGAATGGCACGAGCTACCCACCATCACGGTGCCCACTTGGGTGCTGTGTGGGAAGCCCGAACCGTTTCAACCGTCACGGTTCGCAGCTTCGGTGGCCGAACAATTGGGTAACTGCACCTACGTGCAATGGGATGAAATGGGCCACTTCGGACCTTTCACTCACCCAGATGCCATCGCCGGCTTCGTCAGTCGCACTGTACGCACGCTCCCATAGTCAAGAATCATGTCGTGACATCCTCGCCGACTTTTCCGACACCGCTGTCGCTGTCACCGTCCCGCATCGGCGCCTTCGAGTCGTGCCCGCTCAAGTTTCGCTTCGTGAACATCGAGAAGCTTCCGGATCCACCGACCATCGACAAGTACAAGGGAACAATCGTCCACCGCATACTCGAGTTGTTACTCAAGGAAGACAGTGCAGAGAGAACCTCTGAGATGGCACGGCATCTGTTCGACACTGTGCAATACACAGCTCCGAATGACGAAGATTTCTCGTACTTACAGTTGACCACAGATACAACTCATCCGTTCTGGGTCGATGTGCGCAAGTTAGTGGACACATACTTCACGATGGAAGATCCCACCGTCGTCAAACCAGAGGCGATGGAGTTGCGCATCGAACATTCAATGGGAGAATTCAAGCTCACCGGAATCATCGACCGACTCGAACGTGACGAAAACGGAAACTTCGTCATCGTCGACTACAAGACCGGCAAGAGCCCCGCACCGAACTTCGTCGAAGACAAGATGAAAGCAATGATGCTGTACGCATGGCTCTGCAAACAGGAAAAAGGCTCGAGCCCAGCTGCGCTTCGACTGCTCTTTCTGAAAGATGGCAAAGCAGTCGAGACCCGACCACTGGAGAACAAGGTCGATTTTCAACAGCAGCGTGTCAAAGCCATCTACGGTGCCATCAAACGCTCGTGCGAGACCGGTCAGTTCGGCACCAAGAAGGGACCGTTGTGCAACTATTGCGATTATCGACGCTGGTGTCCGGAATTCGGCGGCGACCCGGCGAGAGCGGCGAAAGAGGCACCGGTCATGATCGGTGTGAAGCCGACGTGAATGAACTAGGTGCGGCTGTCGACGACGTGGTCGACAGAGCTCTTGAGCCCCTTCGACGATCGCGCGTGACGGCGCGTGTCTTCACTCTTGCCAGCCATGTCGGCGACTTCAGTGTGGTGTGGCATGTGGCCGGACTTCTCTATGCCGTCGGAAGTGTCGACCGACTGAAGCAAGCACTCGCACTGTCACTTGCGCTCGGCATCGAGAGCCTGGTGGTGAACCAAGGCGTCAAGCGACTCTTCAAACGTGACCGACCTACGTGGCACGGCGACGATCGCACACGCGTAAGGAAACCACGCACATCCAGTTTTCCGAGCGGACACGCTTCATCGGCGACTTTCGCTGCGATTCTTCTTACATCTTTCACAGGCTGGCCACTCGCTGCGCTCTGGGTCGTCATCGCAGTGGTGGTGGCATCTAGTCGGGTCGTGGTGCGAATCCACCACTTCACCGACGTGATCGGTGGCTTCGTCGTCGGTGGTCTCCTCGGTTTCCTCGCACTTCCCATCATCGCGCTCGTCTGACAACTCACGCTCCTGCTCCGATTCGGGAATAGCGCTGCCGATGTGGGTGTTGAGCCGAACATGACCCGCCGCTTTGCTCTCACATACGACTACCGATGCCCCTTCGGACGCATCATGCACGATCACGTCGTCACCGGGCTGCGTGCCGGGGCTGACTGGGACGTCACCTTTCTTCCGTTCTGCCTCGGACAAACCCACGTCGAAGAAGGCATGCCCGATGTGTGGGACGCACCTCAGTCAGACACAGGCATCGAGGCACTGCAGTTCTCCATCGCATTACGAGACAATCAGCCGAGCGCATTTCTCGGTTTCCATCATCG
>Ga0129333_10000079_pt1 | contig 58168 bp, 52 predicted proteins | sample CPB6_08_DNA_FD_94474 | JGI IMG/M metagenome (GOLD analysis project Ga0129333, IMG submission 94474) | Freshwater to marine salinity gradient microbial communities from Chesapeake Bay, USA - CPBay_Sum_0.6_0.8_DNA | ecosystem: Environmental > Aquatic > Marine > Coastal | place: USA: Chesapeake... | reverse complement strand
TACGGAGTGCTCATGGTACTCAAAAAGAACACATGGATATTGCTAACGCTTGTAAGCAAATCTTTGTCGAACAATTCCCAATTTGTGCTGAAGCTTTGGAGTGGAACTAATGCCAACATATCCTGTTATTAATAAAGAAACTGGAGAAAAACAAGAACTCTACATGACAATGGCAGAGTACGATCAGTGGAGAAAAGATAATCCTGAATGGGATAAAGACTGGCAAGCTGGAATCGGAGGGTTCGGTGAAGTCGGTGACTGGAGAAACAAAATGAACAAAACCCATCCTGGGTGGAGTGAAATCATGACCAAAATGAAAAACGTACCTGGATCACAAGTGGAGTGGTAATATGCCTAGAGCGAGAAAAAGAAATCAACCAGACATCAATGGTATGAGTATCAAACAAATGAAAAGGAGGAAGCCTATTAATGCCGACTACCTTTTAAACATTGAACCTCTTACTGATAACCAACGTGTTATGTTTGAGGAGTATGGTAAGGGACAACATCTGTTTGTTTATGGTGCTGCTGGTACTGGTAAAACATTTGTAGCATTGTATCTTGCCCTTCGTGATGTGTTAGATGAAAACACACCATATGAAAAAGTATATGTTGTTCGTTCTCTAGTTGCTACTAGAGAGATTGGATTCCTCCCTGGAACACATGAAGATAAAGCATCTCTCTATCAGATACCATATAAAAATATGGTAAAATACATGTTTGAGATGCCAGATGATGCCTCATTTGATATGCTCTATGAGAATCTCAAGCATCAAGAAACAGTTTCTTTCTGGTCTACTTCTTTCCTTAGAGGAACTACCCTAGACAAAGCAATTGTAATTGTGGATGAATGTCAGAATCTAAACTTCCATGAGCTAGATTCTATTATTACTAGGGTTGGTGAAGATACTAAGATCATGTTCTGTGGTGATGCTAGTCAGTCTGACCTACAAAAAACAAATGAAAGAACTGGTATCATTGATTTCCAAAAAATTCTTCAGCAAATGAAAGAAGTTTCTCTTGTTGAATTTGGTGTTGAGGATATCGTAAGATCTGGTTTGATCAAGTCCTATATTATTGCTAAAATTAATCTCGGTTTGTAATGAAAACATTTAATCACACTGGTATTATTGATCCCATCGAAATGGATACCGTAACTATCGATGGGAAACGTTATTATGTCACACCAACTGGATTTAAACATCCATCGGTTACCACTGTGATTAGTAATAATAGTAGGAAACAAAAAGTTCTTGCTGAATGGAGACGTAGAGTTGGGAAAGATAAAGCCCAACAAATTTCTACTCGTGCTTCTGGAAGAGGTACTAGATACCACAAACTTGTTGAGGATTATCTCAATAACGAATTGAATCTAGAACGATATAAGGATCAACCTCTTCCAGTTCTTATGTTTAATTCTACGATCAAAATTTTGGATCGTATAAATAACATATATCTTCAGGAAGCAGCATTATATTCTGACACTTTAGGGATTGCTGGAAGGGTTGATTGTATTGCTGAGTTTGATGGTGAACTTTCCATCATCGATTTTAAAACTTCATCGAAAGTAAAAGAAGAAAACCATCTCTACGATTACTACGTTCAAGAATGTGCATACGCTTGTATGCTACAAGAAATCTATGGTCTCACAGTAAAAAAACTGGTTACTATTGTTTCTTGTGAGGACGGAGATAGTCAAGTCAGTATACAACCACCTAAAAAAGAATACTTCTTGAGGCTACAAGAGTACATCCAGGAATATAAAGACAAAAATGATAGACGTATTGGAGGATAAATTTATGACTACTGCGAAATTCTCGCAGGATGTTGAAAAAATTGCTATCGATTATTCAATGAATTATATTGATGCTATTATTCATTATTGTGAGAAAAATGAAATTGAATTGGAGTCTGTACCTAAACTAATTTCAAAACCATTGAAAGATAAACTTAAGTATGATGCCCAAAAACTTAACTACATGAAGAAAACTTCTAGAGCAAAATTAATGTTGGTTTGATATGTCAGAATTTTTTAAATCTGAAATGGTACGTGGTGAAGTTCAACATATAATGGAACTTCAACAGTACTGTTTCCAATGTGCTGCTGCTTTTCCTGTTTTAAATAAAGAAAAAAAGCAAGAATACTTTGATGTTCTTGAAGAACTAATTGAAAAACAAAAGATTTTTACTGCTCGTCTAACATTAAGCGATGATCCAGAAGCAGTTGATATGGCAGATAGTATGAGACAAGCTGCCATAATGTTGGGTGCTAGTCCCAATCAAAATTTAACTGGAGTCTTTGATGATCTATTAAAGAAAGTCCACAACATGAAACAAAAACTAGAGGCAGAGGGTTGACGCCGCCCCCTGCCCGTGGTATGATGACTAGGTGATCAGGCGTCACACAAACCAAATCCTATTTAATCCGAGGTAATCCTATGTCTTTTGCAGATCTTAAGCGTAAGTCCCAGAACAGTTTTGAATTCCTCCAGAAGGAACTTGAGAAGACCGTATCCACTGGTGGTGGTGCTGATGAACGTTTCTGGAAACCAGAACTTGATCCTTCTGGTAATGGTTACGCTGTTATCCGCTTCCTTCCTGCCCCTAAAGGTGAGAGCATTCCCTGGGCAAAACTGTATTCTCATGCCTTCCAAGGTCCTGGTGGTTGGTATATTGAAAACTCCCTTACTACTACTGGTGGTAAAGATCCTGTTGGTGAAGTCAATCGTAAACTGTGGAACAGTGGTAGTGATGAAGATAAAGAAACTGCTCGTAAGCAGAAGCGTAAACTTGCTTACTACAGCAACATCTATGTTGTGAAGGATCCTAAGAATCCTGCCAACAACGGTAAAGTATTCCTTTACAAGTATGGCAAGAAGATCTTTGACAAGATTCAAGCAGCGATGCAACCTGAGTTCCAAGATGAAACTCCTGTGAATGTATTTGATCTCTGGGAAGGTGCTAATTTCAAACTGAAGATCAAAACTGTTGCTGGTTATTGGAACTATGACAGTTCTGAATTTGATTCACCTACTGCTCTGTCTGTTGATGATGATGTTCTTGAGGAAATCTACAATCAAGAATATAGTCTTGAAGCTTTCACTTCTCCCGATCAATTCAAAACGTATGAAGAACTTGAACAGCGTCTGAATCTGGTGCTGGGTATTACTCAGACTCCTGCTGCTGCCCGTGCTGCTACTGTAGTCAACCGAATGGATGATGAAGAAGATGAGGACTTTGCTGCTCCTGTACGTCGTGAACCTTCTCTTCCTAAAGTATCCACTAGTGTAGATGATGATGACGATGCTTTGAGTTACTTTGCTCGTCTTGCTGAAGAAGATTGATAAAAGTAAAGGGGGCATATGCCCCCTTTTTTAATTTCCAGATTTTTTTAATATTGAAGTTATAGTATCATTAGATTCTTTATATAAGTTTGTTCTTCTAAAATCTTCTATAAAAGCATTCAGATACTTAGGTTTGAGTAGGTATAATTCTCTCTTCTTTTCATTCTGTTCTGTTTCATAATCAAATATATAAACTGCTTTTGATAATTGATTACCAGGAAGTGATACTACTTGAGTTCCATTCCAATATTTGTATGAAGAATTATAGAAATTTTCATCAACAATTAATCCACCTTTCAAAGCAAGTACATCAACACCACCAACTTGATAACCAGCTTTACGTTCTATAGTTTCGTAGTGATGTACTGTTGAGTAAGGATCATCATATTGTGCTTCACAGAACTTTCTTAATTCTTGTTCTGTCATTGGCATATCAAACAAAGGATTTATCATATTATTTGTTAATATAATAACCCAATCATAAAATGAATTGCCATATGCTTTTTCTGCTATGGTATCTAAACGTTCTCCATCTTTAATTGAATATTTTTTGAAGACTACACTGTAAGAAAAAGCATCTTCATTTACTTTGTATCTTCTAAAAAAGTTTTTAGCAACAACATAATCCGATTCTGAAAATGGATATGTTATTGGTTTGTTATCATATTTTACATATGGTATGAAAGAAAAATACATTAGTATGATGCTCCTTCTATGTTTACTTCCTGTCTGAAGAGTAGTTTTGTTTCTGTAAATCCAATGGATAATTCAGTAGCTACTGGAGATTTTTCTCCAGTACCAGCACCACCGTAGGTAGCATACGCTCCATCTGGTGTGTAGTTGATATCAACTTTAGTGATAGCACAAACTTTAAACTGAGAAATGTATGGGTGAGCTTCAGAACCTGTCATGAAAGTTACTTGACATAGATTAGGAACTCCAATGTAATTACTATTTTGATCTTCTCCTTCTTTTCCATCAGGGTTAAACCATTTCTTAACCTTTTCGGCAGAATTATTCCACAAATCATCTGGGGCTGTGGAGTAACTAGGTAAAGAAGCCTTCTTAAAGGTATTGCAAATCGCTCTAATTTGTTTTGCTTCTTTCTCATCACGAGGAGACATCTTAAAATTTAAATCAAATGATCTCAACCCAAATCCACCAAACATAAGTTCAGTGTTTGGGTTTAAGATAACACCACCAATACCACCTAGGACATCTTGAATACCAACATCACCACCAATTCCCCCTGGTAGCTTATTAATTGCATCAGAAATTAATTGTGCTCCTACACTAGCTCCTCTTTGAGTGAGTCTTCCGAGAGCATCTGCTACACCTTTAGCAGTTCCTCCAACATCTCCTTGTACAAATGGACCAGCACTTCTTAAAATATCCGTAGCAGAATTAGTAAATCCTTTTCCTGCCCATTCGATTTGTGTACCAGTACTCAAGTCTTCTGGCATATACAATAATATGGTTTTTAAATCAGAAGCTTCTGTTAAATTTTGGGTTGATGCATTATAATAACTTAACGATCCTGATTTTGAAAATGTTACGCCATCTGTAGTTATATTGGCACTGCCTCCACCAGCACTAAATGGTGGTTTATAGTTGTAAAAATCAAAACGAACATAATCAGTGTGATCGCCAACTAGTTGAGTTGGATATCTATAAGTTGTACCAGAATTTTGCCCTGGATCCTTTTTTTGATTAAAACTAATTGTTTGAGTTGTCATTAGTAAGACTTGATAATTCTTTGTGCTTTTAATCTGTCTTGAAATTTTTCATTTGTTTCATTCCAAACTAATTGTCTATCATAAGGAAGTTTTCTAGAACCAGATGTTTTCACAAAATCTTCTACTGGTAATAGTATACAGGTTTCCCATTCATCTTCAATCAAATCTACAAATAAACTTTTAACGTGATCATTGATATATTTATGGATACATATCTTAGGTATATCTATTCTACCTTCCTTTAGTTTATTGATAACTTGTATTCTTTTCTTTGGTTCTATGTAATGAAGATTTGCTCCTATGATATAGTCTCCAGTGCTACGAAGAACATATATCAAAGGAAACTTATCGTAGTAAGGTAAATATTTCATCTTCGCTTCGTATTCAAAGAAGTAAAGATGTCCCATGATTGCTCTACGTCTGAGCATATTCTGATCTTGAAATTCATCTAGATCTTTGTCGTCTTTTTTTTCGTCTTTGATTAATCGTTCTGGTTCTTTTTTGTAAGTGGCAGCAATAGTATTAACGGTCTGTTTATACCAACTCAATCCATGCTTTTCCCCGTTGGTTGCTTTGGTTACTTTTTCAAAGAGAGTCACATAACCTTTTGACGTGTCTAATTTTCTGGTTACAGGTTTGAATCCCATACCAGAAGATTTTGCTCTTTGTTTTGCCATCTGTTATACTCCTAAGTGGTCTTCGGTGAGTATCAAAAATTTCATCTGCCGATCCTCACAAAAGTCCTTAGCCGCTTCCCACTTAGCTTTGTTCTTAATAAAAGTTAGGACTTCTCTTTTCCAAGCAGCAGTTTTTCTTTTAGGTTTATCATTAGGTCCAAGTACCTGACGCTTTGGTTTTACTTCGATAATATATTTTGTAATAGCACCTTGCCTACTTTTAACTTTGATATAAAAATCTGGATAGTATCTATGTACTTTTCCATCAGTAGGGCATAGATAAGGAACTATTATTTCTTCACTTCCCCACTCAATAATACTAGTATTAAGATCACAAAAAACCATAAATTTTCTTTCCCACATTGAGCGATAGATAATCCTAGTAGGATTTCCTTTATACTTACTGGGGTTGGTGGGTTTATATTGTCCAGAATATGCCATAAATATAAATAAACCTCCACAAATATTTAGCGTGGCAACAAGCAATAAATCTATCTCTAGTTTTATCGAGACTATCGCTAAGAATGGTGGTATGTCTTACAGTAATAGCTTTGATGTTCAATTTAATTTTCAAGGTACTTTAGCTGAACGATTTAAATCATATGGGTTTGATGTTAATAAGACAGGTCCTAGTGATCCAGGAGCAGTGATAAAATTATTTTGTGATGAAGCTCAATTACCAAACATTCAAGCCAGTACAGGATCTCTCACTGGAATGATGCTCGGTGAAGGACAAGTAAATTATCCTCACACAAGAATGTATTCTGACTTTCAATTGTCGTGGATGTGTGATGCTAACATGACACCTTTAAAATTTTTGGAAGTTTGGTATAGTTATATTTTTCAGGAGTTTGATGCATCTAAAGGTACTTCAATAGGATCAACTGGCAATACAGGAAATTATCAAAAGAAAAAAACTTTAGAAGAAATTAAAGGTGGTGCTGGTGCTGGTGGTGGTAATGCTATCAATAGATTTAAAAACGTAAGACTTAATTACCCAGAAAAATATCTGTCTAATATTATAATTACAAAAACCGAAAGGAGTAAAAATGCTCCTAATGGTAGGGCACCTATTTCTTATACTTTAATCGATTGCTTTCCATATAGTATTGATGCTGTTCCTTTGTCATACGGAGCATCTCAAGTCACTAAAGTATCTGCTAATTTTTATTATGCCAAGCACTTCGTTACTCATAATAATATCATTGGATTTACTGGATAAATATTAATACGAAAGTGATTTATTGCTATGCCTTTACCAAAGCCTACTGTACCAACTTATGAACTTGAGTTGCCATCTACAGGAAAGAAAATTAAATACAGACCTTTCTTAGTTAAAGAAGAAAAGATTCTATTGCTAGCGATGGAGTCTGAAGATGAAAATGAAATTAAGAATGCTGTTAAAGATATTTTAAAGAACTGTATTCTGACTAGAGGTATTAAACCAGAGGAACTTGCTTCCTTTGATCTGGAATATTTGTTTTTAAAAATTAGAGCTGCTTCTGCTGGTGAAGAAGTATCAATGAAAGTTACATGCCAAGATGATAATGAAACCGTAGTAAACGTTGAGATTAATTTAAATGATGTTGAGGTATATAAACCAGAAGGACACACAAATAAAATTATGATTGATGATACCATTGGTATGGTAATGAAGTATCCTGCTATGGATAGTTTTGTTAGTGTAACTTTAATGGAGAATGATTTAGATACTACTGATGAAGTATTTGAAATGCTGGTTGGTTGTATTGATCAGATCTTTCAAGGTGATGAAGTATGGGATGCTGCCACAACTTCAAAGAAAGAGCTGCTTGGTTTCATAGAATCTTTTACACAGCAACAGTTTGAAAAGATTCAAAATTTTTTTGATACCATGCCAGTACTACGTCATGAATTTAGTGTAACTAATCCAAACACTGGAATTAAATCCAATTATACTTTGGAGGGATTACAGTCTTTTTTCGGATAAGTTTGTTTTATAATACTCTTGAGAATTATTATAGAACAAACTTCACTCTCATGCAGGACCATAAATATAGCTTGACAGAGATTGAAGAAATGATGCCATGGGAAAGAACCATTTATATTTCCCTATTGAATCAATATCTTAAAGAGAAAGAAGAACAACAGAAAGCTCAACAGAGATGAATCAAGAAGGCAACTCAGAACTAGAACAAAGAAGTCTAGAACTTTCTATTAATGAGGTGCAATCAAATGAAAATGATCCTGTTGTTATAGATGTTGATGTTCCATCAGAAGATCTTGCCGAAAGAATGGCAAATGCTTTTGATAAGAATTTAGATAAACTTATAGAAGATGTACAGGCACCTCCACCTCCAGTTAAAATAAAAAAACCTAAGAAGGTAAAGGGAGTAAAGGTAAAGAAAGTAAAAGAAATTAAAATAAAATTACAACGTTACCAACCTATTCAAGGAAAGGATCCTAACTTCAATGCTTTTATAGGACGTAAAATTATGTCCTCTTTCTCTTTGGCAGCAACTGCCAGGAGAAATGCTAAGTTAGCAGGAGAAGCACCTAAACCAAAAGGATATTTTTTAAAGAAGGCATTAGGATTTGAATTTGGTGGTGATCTTATCAACCGAACTAAAGGATCTTTTTCAAATGATCCTACAGCAGAACAAGATCCATCTCTTTCTAAAGGAGAAAGGTTTGCTGCTAAATTACAGAGACCTGATGAACCCCTCAAAGCAAAAACAACATCATCTCCAGTAAAAGATCCATATACACAACCATCTCTATTCGATACTAACAAGTATGTCACTGTTGTTGATAATTCTTTAGGTCAACAGATACAAAAGGCAGTAAAAAAATTACAAACCAGTTTTGAACGAGTAGATAAATCTCTATCTAATTTATCATTGGATAAAGATAAAGCGAAGCAGCAAGTCTCACAAGAAAATACTATTATAGAAATTTTATCAGAAAAATTTATACAAGTAAAAGAATCAATTAAAGAGAGTAATGTATTACAAAAAACATTAAACACTTTAAAATTAAAGAGTTTAAATTTAATTAAACAAGCAGCAGATAAAAGAGAAGCAGCTGCTAGAGAGGCGGCATTAGAACAGGGTGCTGATAATTCTAGTGTTCAGATGGTTGAAGATCCTTATAAGAAAAAGGGAAAAGGATTATTAGAAAAGGCATGGGACTTTATTGCTGGTAATGATGATGAAGAAGATGATGATAGTTGTGATTGTGGACCAGGAGTTGATATAGATTTACCAGATGGTCCTAGTGGAAAACCTAGGAGAAGAGGGGCAAGGAGAAGATTAGCAAGAAGGAAATTTAATGCTGGTAAACGTAAGATAGCAGATGGTATTAGAAGAACAGGAGAAAAGATTGCTGAGAAAGGTGGTAGAGCTGGTAAGTTTATACAGAGACAAGGTGGTAAAGCATTAGATTTTGGTAGGAGAATAGGTGGAAAAGCATTAGATGCTGGTAAAACTGGTCTCACCAAAGCTGGAAAATTCTTTGCTGAAAATCCTAAGATGGTAAAATTAGGAAAAGCATTTGGCGGATTTGGTGCTAAAGCGATTCCTGGTGTCGGTGCTCTTACTGGTGGTGCTGATGCTGCTTATAGAGCTTCTAGAGGAGATAAGATTGGAGCAGGTATAGCAGGGTTTGGTGCTGCTGCTGATGCTGTGGCAGCAGGAGCCGCTGGCACTATTATAGGAGCTCCAGTAGCAGCTGTTGCCACGGCTGTTTCTTGGGGTGCTGATATTGCTTTATTAGGTAAAGATATATTTGATATCTTTTCTAAGCCAGATAATCCAGACAAACCAAAGAAAAAAATGTCTGAAGGAGGAGTTGTAAAATTATCTAAAGGCGGAATGGTTCCTGCTATGGTAGGGGAAGCGGGACCAGAATTAATTACTCCAGCAAATCCATTTTTATCACTTGGTAATTTAATAGGTGGAGGAGATCCAGCAGCAGCATCTATTGCTACTATTTTAGGAGCAACTGATAGTGTTATAGAAAGTGCTGGACCTAGTGCTGCTGCTCTAAAACCATTTATCTCACAAACTATATCACCACTTGCTAAAATATATGGTAAACCTGAATTAAATTTAGATACAAAAGTAGGAAACAATTTAGGTAATGTAAAAGAGCCAGATAAAGATGGTGGTATACTTGGGTTATTTAAAAAACTAATAGGATTTTTTACTGGAGGTGGGAGCGGAGGAGATGATGAAGATGCTAAAGTTCCCACACAACCACCAACTCCTCCAGGTGGAGATGCTACTGATATGATTGGTGGTGCTAGATTGTTTATGGGAGAAGGTTTTCCACCTTTAGCAGCTGCTATTCTTTCAGGAAATGTACAGCAAGAATCTGGATGGAAAGGGCAAAGAACTCCTTGGGTACTTAATGATGGAGCTGGTACTAACAAAGGATTGATTAGTTGGAATCGATCTAGAATTGTAAACGCTGAAAAATTCCTAGGAAAACCTTTAGAAACAGCTACCAATGGAGAACAAGTAAAGTGGATCAAAGAAGAACTTAGACAATACGGTTTGTTGGATGAATTTATGAATCCAAATTCATCTGAGCAACAATTAAAAGAAGCTGCCTACAAATATATTGGATGGGGAGATACTGGTGCTAGATGGGAGTATTCTAAACAAATTCATGCTGCTTTATTGAGGGGAGAGCAAGGAACATTTACTACTAGTGGATCTCCTGCTAAACCAATGCCAGCAAGTAATCCTTCTAATACGCCAAATCCATTGTCTTCTTTATCAAGAGGAAATGTATCGACAAAATCAAACACACAGTCTGGATCTACACCAATAGTTCCTATACCAGCTATTCAACAGAATAGTGGTGCTGGTTCTATGAATTTATTTAATATGAATTCTGGTGCTAGAGGATTGACTGTACCAGCAGCTACTGGTTATGGAGATACTTCAGGAACATATCAACCACAGACACCATATAATGCTTATCTTACTCTACAACAAATGAGACTTGCTAATAATTAATCTAAATATTAAGTGGGGTAATACTATTACATGGCACACGGATCCGTCTCATATACTAAAGCAAATCACGGCAATCTAGGGAAATGGGTTGGAGATAAGATTAAATCTGCTGCGAGTATGGCAGCGGAGGAAAGAAAATATGCTAAAGAACAAGCAGAGAAGCAAAGAAAAGAAGGTGTACCAGAAGAAGAAATAAAAAAACCTGGCAAAGGATATTTCTTTGGTAAAGCATTATCACATGAGTTTGGAGGAGACTTACTCAGAAGAACTAAAGGAACTTTCTCTAATGATCCTTCAGATACAGAAGATCCAGCATTAACAAAGCAGCAAAGATTTTCCAATCTAATACGAGGAGAATCTGTTGTAACACCACAACCATATAAGCAACTAGAATTAGATTTAAATGGTACTGGGAAAGGTGCTGATGGTAAAGAAGTTAATGTAGAAGATAAAAAACTAAAATCGTGGTTGACTGTGGCATTTGATGGTATAGAAAAATCATACCAGACAATAGCAGATAAGTTAACAGGATTATCTAACAAAGAAAAAGAATCATCTGACGAGCAAGTTAAAACTACTACTGTAGTATCAAAGATTACTTCTGGTCTTAGTACGGTTAAGAATTTCTTTAATAAAAATAATAAATTAAAACAAGAGGAAAACAAAACAGAGTCTCAGCAGTTAGAATTTAATTTTGATCAAGCTAATGCTGAGGAAATGCAGCAGAAAGAATCTGATTTAGAAAAAGGTAGTGACCTTTCATCCGTTATGAGCGTTGAAGATCCTTATGCTCAGGATGATGAAGAAGAAGGAAGTGATGGCAACAGAGGAAATATGTTTGGTAGGATGTTTGATTTTGATCTCCCAGGAAGACGTGGAAGAATGAGAAGAGGGGCAAAAAGAAGATTAGCAAGAAGAAAGTTTAATAATTTTAAACGTGGATTAGGTAGAAGAACAACAAGATTACGTAGAAGAGGACAGGTAGGGTTTGGTAGGGCACTTAAAAGATTTAAAATGTCTGAGGGTGGTGTAGTATCACCTTCCGTTTCTACAAATAATATTAATCAGTCATCAACATCTACAAATAATATTAATCAATCAGCGACAACCAATATTGATACCCCAGCAGCAGTAAATAATGTTCAACCATTAGCAAAAATTGTTGAACCAAAACCTACACTAAAACCACAGTCAAATGTAAAGTCACAAACAAAATTATCTAGAGGTGGAATTGTTGATAACCCTACAAATACTTTGTTAAGCCCTGGTCAATCAGTAATACCTCTCAATAGAAATAATCCACTAAAAAATATATTCCGTCAGCAAAAGGAGCAAAACCAACCAGGGAAGAAAGATTCTGCTGGAAAAACTATGGGAGAAAATCTAGCTAAAGCATTACAATTACCTGCTCAAGCTGCTGGAGGATTATTGCTTTCTATAATGTCATCTGTATTTAAAAGATTAGGTGGCATTGGAAAACTTGTTGCTCCATTCTTAACACAACTATTCACTCCATTAGCTAGAGTATTCGGGTTACCTGCTGCTGTTGTTGGTTCCTTATTAGGTGGAGGAGAAGCATCTGCTGCTACCATGGATATGAAGGGCATAGCAGATTTTCTTGGTGGTGGTAAACCTCCCAAAAAAGCGAAAGCAAAAGGAGGAGGGGGTGGTGGAGGTGGATCTAATCCTCCTGGTGCCACTCCTGGTAGTTTAATGGCTGATCTAGAAGCAGATGTTGGTAAAGGAGCATCTGATATGAAAGATGAAATTATTGCTAGTGGTGCTACAGGAACCGTGGATCCAACTCAGCAGCCATGGTGTGCTGCTTATGTAAATTCACAACTTAAAAGAAATGGTATTCAAGGATCTGGTTCAGCTATGGCTGATAGTTTTTTGAATTGGGGTACTCCTGTGGATAAACAGCAAATTCAACCAGGAGATGTAATTGTTGGGGACTATGGCGGCGGATCTAGAACACATGTTATGTTTGCTGCTGGCACACCTAAAGATGGTTATGTAGATATAATTGGAGGTAATCAAAGCGGCAAGGTAACTAAAGGTTCTATTGCTTTGTCTAAAATTGATGGAGTAAGAAGAGCAACAACTGGACAAGTGACCTCTCCATCTCTTGCTAGAACTCCCGTTCAAAACACTCCACAACCAGCAAAACAACCAGTAAAACCAAATCAAAAGTTAACCAAACAACAAGCACAACAAGCAGCAACTAACATTCTTCTAGGAAAAGGTTTTTCATCAACAGCATCATCACCTTCTACTCTATCTCCTATTGGAGCAACAAGTGCTCTTACTCTTTCAACAAGAAGTCCAGTAGCTCCCAACTATTATAATCCCTGGTAAAAATGGCAAACGTTAGTAATAAAAGTATTAATTTAGTAAAGGCAACCATAGCAGATGTCAAAGGAAAAGAGTATGACATCACAAAAATTTGTGTTGCCTTTGCTTACTATGAAGATATATTCTCTCCATTTGTTTCTGCTGTTTTACATGTTGTTGATAGTGGATCCAACTTAATTGGTACTATGCCTATACAAGGTGGTGAAAAAGTATATGTAAAAATAAAAGATGTACAAGAAAAAACATTTGAGTATGAATTACATGTATGGAAAGTATATGACAGAAAATTTTCAAAGAGTGTTCAGACATATAACCTCGCTTTGATTTCCAAAGAAGGATTATACAATGAGGGTGTAAGAGTTACCGAAAAACTTTCTGGATTGCCAGACAAGATAGTAAAAGATATTATGACAAAGTATCTCAATACAAAGAAAAAAATTGATACAGAAACAGCAAAGTATAATGTAAACTTTTATCCAAACGGAAAGAAAGCTCATTCTATTATTCAAACAATACAATACAAAGCAGTTCCAAAAAATTCAAAGACAAGTAAAACAAAATCAACTGAAAGTAAAAGAACAGATTCCAAATCTTCTATACCAACTAATACAGAAACAGCATCGGGAACTGCTGGATATCTTTTCTTTGAAAATAAAGATGGATTTGTATTTAAATCTATGGATTTATTATGCTCAGATGGAACAGATACTTTTGGAGGATCTCCACCAGTAGCGACGTATACTTACAAACCAACTTTAGATCAAGCAGATAAAAATAACTTATATGTTATAGAAGAGTATACTTTTACCGATGAACTTGACATGGTAGATCAAATGAGAAATGGAATCTATTCCACTTACATGGTCTTCTATAACTATTCTACTGGTGCCTATGAAGAATATACTTTTAATTTGGCGGATACATTTAAAGCAATGTCTCACCTAGGTAGTCAGACAAAACTACCACAGTTTCAAAATGATTTATCACAATATCCAACTAGAGTTATGTCAATGATTTTAGATCATGAAACATGGTTCGATGGTGAAGGACCAGGATCAAATGAGGAAAAGGATAGGGGGAAAGATAGCACTACAGGTGGATCAAACTTCCCAGACTATCAAAAGTATTATGTATCACAGGGAATAGCACGAAGATACTTAATGGAAAATCAAAAAATGGAAATAATTGTTCCAGGTAATATGAATTTAAAGGTAGGGGATAAAATCAAAGTATTAATTCCGAACGTAGCAGCAGAAGAAACTAGAAAAACTCAGCAATATGATGAGGAAAATAGTGGTACATATTTGATATCTAAATTATCTCATAACAATATGTTTCTAAATACTTTTAACTGTATGACAAAATTAGAATTGATTAGAGATACTTATGGCATCAAGGACTATTCGAGTAAAGTAAAGTGATATGGATCAAGTATTATCTACGCTATTTCCAATACATCAAATAGGTTCTGATGGTTTCAACTGGTGGGTTGGTCAGATTGAATCTAATAGTGGCGACGATCCTAAAAAATCTGGACGTTATAAGGTAAGAATCGTTGGTCAACATTTAAAAGATTGTGATGCTACAGCATCCAAAGATTTGCCATGGGCAAACGTAATGATGCCTGTTACAGTTCCTTTTACTGATGGTGGAACAACAGGGGGAACTGTAAATTTAAAATTAGGTAATTGGGTAGTAGGTTTTTATCTAGATAATGACAAGCAAAAACCAATCATTATGGGATCGGTTGGTCATACATCTGGTGCTACTTTAAAGAAAAATGTAGAGAAAGATCCATCTCCAAACTCAACTTGTAAATCTTTCACGACATTTTTAGATCCAAGTTCTAATCCATATCTCCATGCTCCGATCGAGGAAAAAGATAAGAAAGGTGGAGATACATCAAAAGATAAAACAAAATATACTAAGGTTGGTGAAGCTGGATTGCCAGCAATCGCTACAGATACACCACCAGCAGCTTTTTATGGTTTGTTTTCGGAAAACACTGCTACTAATCCAACTGGTTCTAAAGTTTGTGTAGAAATTGCCAACCCAAAATGTGGATCAGAATCTGATTTAAAAGGTGGACTTACTACTATTCTCGGTGACATGCTTGCTGCCAATCAACAGTCAGGAGGTCAACTCGGAGATTATTATGTAAGCAAAATCAATGGTGAGTTGACAAAATACATTGATAATGGAATGGAATATGTCAATAAAGCTATTAGGTTATTGACTAGCTTTATGAGCAGAGTGAAAGGAGAGATTGTTAAACTAATTAGAGATGGTGTAGATAAATTAGTACAACTTTTATTAACTGAGGACGTAGCAGCTACAGATGATTTAGGTAATAAAAATACTGGACCAGTTAATCCAGACTTAGGAATCAAACCTTTCACACCGATTACAAAAAAACAAAGTAGATTAAAACCAATCTTAGATTCTGTAAATAAAGTATTAGAAGATCTTGGTTGTAGTATAGCAGATCTTACAGATCAATTAGCACAGTGGTTAACTGATTTACTTTTGGGTTATTTGATGGATGCTTATAATGCTGCTGCTTGTTTAGTTGATTCTTTAGTTGAAGGAATTATTAATCAAATTTTATCTTTGATTGAAGAGTTATTGGCTTCTGTTCTAGGACCTCTTCAAGAATTGCTTTCAATATTAGCAGACCCTTTAAATATTATTGGTTCTGCTATCAATGCTGTGTTTGAGTTGCTTGGGATATCTTGTGATGGTCCTGGATCTCAATGTGAAAAAGTTACGAAGGAATGTACAGATTGTGGCACTGATGAGAAAGGAGATTGGCTGGATGATTTGATTGCTCAGTTAGAAGATGGTCCAACTGAGGCTGGTTCTGTATGTGAAGATGCTCAAGAAGCACCACCAGAAACATCAACAAGTATTATTCCTATTGGTGGTATTCAAGAACCACCAGACAATCCATCAGATACTGATCCAGAAGTACCTCAAGAGAAAGTAATTATATATCAATGCTCTAATATTATTGCCAGAGAAGGAACTACAGCAACGTTTACTATATTAAGGAGTGGAAACACAACTGTATCTTCAAGTGTAAGTTACACGACGGTAAATGGTACAGCGACATTAGGTACAGATTTCCAACCAGTTACTTCCAGTTCAGGAACTTTAGGTTTTGCTCCAGGAGAAACATCAAAACAAGTTTCATATTTAACTTTGCTCGATCCAGTTACTTCACCAGAAGAAGGTACAGAAAGCTTTACACTTTCTTTAAGTGATGGAACTATTCCAGCAGGGCATGTTAATTACTACCCAGAAGGGCAAACATTTACATGTGAAATTTTAGATTATTCTGGGGCACCTGTGATTACTGTTCCCCCAACAGTACCAGGAGTTCCACCACCTACCACGCCACCAATCGTTCCTCCAATTAATACTAGCACACAACCAGTTGTTGCTCCTCCAATATATCCAGATCCAATACCAGCATTACAACTATATTCAGTTTCAACAAAGAAAACTGCATATCAAGAAGGCGAAACAATAATCTTTAATGTTGTCACTTCAAATGTTTCTAATGGTACTATATTAAATTACACTATAGACGGTGAAAATATAAATTCATCTGATATAGTTGGTGGATCTTTGACAGGTACATTTACAATAAACAATAACAAAGCAAGTGTTAGTGTTCCTCTAGCAATCAATGTAGATTTTGATCAAGTTGAATGGTCTGCTAATGAAACATATGATCAAGATGATTTTGTTTATGTTGGATCTAATCGTTATAGAATTATTACTGCTGGTACTAGTGGTACAGAAGCATTTAGTGGTGTGTCACAAGAATCTACGACCGCCACCGAGGGAACAGCAGTGTATACATATGTTGGACCCGCTATTGATTTTGATGAGACATTGTTCTTTAGTATTGATAACACAAATGCCTTTACATCAGTAGTTATCTTAGGAGAAGAATCAACATCTCCATCATATTCTGTTGAAGCAGATAAAGCTTCGGTCGATGAAGGAGAAACGATTACATATACAATTACAACAACAAATGTTGATGATGATACTACATTAAATTATACATTATCTGGTGTTTCAGATACAGATATAGAAGGACAATCTTTGACTGGATCATTTGTCATTCAAAATAATCAAGCAATAGTTGAAGTAGTAGTTGCCGAAGATTCAACAATAGAAGGAGCAGAATTATTAACATTTACTATTGATGACACCAGTGCTTCTGAAATTGTTATAATAAATCCACAAGCAGAAACTCCAGCATCATCGCCTGATGTACCCACATATAGTATACAGACAGATAAATTCTACTATAAAGAAAGTGAAACCGTAATCTACACTGTTACCACAACTAATATATCTGATGGTTCGGCATTACAGTATGTTTTATTTGGAGAAAATATTGATAGCAATGATATCACAGGAGGAACATTATCTGGAACTTTTGTAATCACAAATAATCAAGCAAAATTTTATGTAACATTGAATGATGACATGATTGTAGAGAAAGATGAATCTTTACGTTGTGTTATTAGTGGAACAAATGCTTTTGCTGATGTAATTATATTGGGTAATGTTAATACAGGAGAAACTGATACTACTCCAAAAGAAAAAATAATTCTAGAACCTTGCTACGATCCACCAACATTTGGATCTGCTATAACAGATGAAAAGGGATCTATCATCAGTATTCCTGTTATAGATTCTGGTTGTCCATATCAACAACCACCAAAGATTATTATTACAGGTGCTGGTTATGGTGCTTCTGCTATAGCATTATTGGATGAGAAAGGAAAAGTATCTGAGGTGAGAGTCACTAGAGGCGGAATTGGATACCGTAAAAATACTGCCTTTGATTCTAATTTAAATTGTGTTATTGATTCATTTACATTATTAAATCCTGGTAGAGGTTACACATCAGAACCAGATGTTTATGTTGATGGCATTGCTGGAAGAGCAAGAGCAAGAATCAATGAGAAAGGATACCTCTATAGTATAGAAATTATAGATAGAGTTACACAATATAAAGAACTACCAACGGTTACTATTATTGGTGGTGGTGGATCTGGCGCTAGAGTTATTGCTTCTCTAACTTGCCTAGATATAGCAGATCTTGAGCGTAACGGTTATGCCAAGATCGGAACTGGTAAATATATTGACTGCCCATAATGACTGCTCCTACTAACAAGCCTCAATCAGATCCATCAAAGACACAAGGTTCAGTACCTTCAAGTGACGTTCCTAGTTATGGCGAAGTACCAAAAATAGTTTGGTCTCAAATAGAAGGTGCTGGATGGTTAAACTGTTGTTATACATTAGATGGAAAATATGGTTGGGCAAAAACTAATGGAGAAATGGCAATCCATTTCGACACATTAAACAATATGATTTTTACTGCTGGAGCTCCAGGTCAGTCTGGATGTGGCGGTAAGATGATTAACGTCTCTAAGGGCGGTAAAATTGACAAACACTCTTCAGTATCTATTGAGGTTACTGGTAGACAAGATGACGGTAAAATATCAAAAACCAAAACAGACAAAGGAACAACAGAAGAGAAAAAAGTACCAGCATACTCTCTTAAAGTATATGGAGACATTTTAATTGAATGTGTTGGTGGTGAAGTAGCAATTAAAGGAGATAATATCACACTTAATGCTGCTAGTACATTAAATTTAAAATCTGGAAAGGATATTAATATAGAAGCTGGAGGTAAAAGTGGTAGAGTTAACATAAATGGTGGTGCTTTAAATCTCAACGTTGCTCAATTCAAAAAAACTATTACTGGGGTTGAGTCTACAGAAGGTGCTGGAGAAGTTTCCAATGAACAGTATCATCCTGGTGCTTCTACAAGCATTAATACTCCAGGTAGCATTAAATATACTGTAAATGGAAATTACGAAGTTGGTGTTACTGGTGACTATAAATCCACCGTAACAAAAAATTATTCTCTCAGTGTCACAGGAGATTATGCTGAATCAGTTACTGGAAATAGATCAGATAAAGTACAAGGAAAATATAAAGTAGAAGTCAATGGTTTAGAAACTAAACCAGCATCAACTCAACAAGAAAATTATTTACTTAAAGTTGGAGCAGGAAAAAGCAAAACTATTCCAGCTTATAGTGTTTTATCAGGCAGTGGAGCAAAAATATCTTCTACTATTGGAAACTTTACTGTTGAGATAGGGAAACAATTAGGAGTATTAGATTTATCAGAAAAGACTTTTAAAACAAGCATAGGTAAAGCTTTAGGATCCATAGAAATTAATGAAAAGGATACGGTAATTGCTTTTGGAAAGACATCTAAAGTTTCTGTTAATCCAGCAAAGATATCTATTGAAGCGACTGCTATTTACCTAAACTGAAATTCAATATTGAATTACATGAATTCGGAAAAAAAATCTCCGCCATAAAAGCTCTAAAAAAGTTGAGCTATAATATCTCTTGAACCCTGACAGAGTTATTGTACTGATTTTGTGGCAGCATGTCAAGTGGCACATGGGGGTTGACAGACACTCTCCATGGTGCTACTATAAATACATACACGGGTCGAGGAAAGCATGAAAGTTCCAAATTGGCAGCATCACAGCAAGAAAGAACAAAAAAGGCACCTCAAGCCCCAAGCTATGAGAGATGCTAAAAGACGTAGACAAGCTCTAAAGATTCGATTATTTGAGCGAATATGAAGCGATTATAGTTAATTAATCGCTTCATGGGAATATAGCTTAATGGTTAGAGCGGCCTGCTTATAACGGGTTAGTCTGGGTTCAACTCCCAGTATTCCTATTGCTCCTTTAGCTATCTGGTGAAAGCAACCGACTCATAATCGGTCTCAGGTGGGTTCGATCCCCTCAAGGAGCACCTAGGGAAATTAGCTTAGTGGTAGAGCATTCGACTGATAATCGAAAGGTCACTAGTTCAAATCTAGTATTTCCCACTTGACAATCTGAGCAGATCATGCTATGATTGTCTCATCACCAGGGGAGGTGGTGGAATCGGTAGACACACCAGACTTAAAATCTGTTGGGCATTTGCCCGTGGGGGTTCAAGTCCCCCTCTCCCTATCCCCACTAAATATAATGTAGTGGGAACGTAATGAAATACACACTTTCACAGCACTATTGTTTTTACATGGGGCAAGTTGTTCGTATGTATTTCATACAAGGACTGCCTTATACATTTGATGAACTACCACAATTAGTTCAAGATCATCCTTCTGTTCAAACAGAAGCATTATGTCATCCAGACTATGATGATGAAGATTTGTATAAGTGGTCTAACTACTTAGTAATGGAAGAAATGCATCCTTTGATGTTTGAATTACAAGTAGAAAATCCTGAGTTATTACCTCAGGATGACTAATGCCTCCGTAGCTCAGCTGGATAGAGCAACGGTTTTGTAAACCGTAGGTCGTCGGTTCAAGTCCGACCGTGGGCTTTGGTAGGGTTGGAAATATCCGATTCTATCATATTAGTCGGGATCATCATATCCGACCTGCTAAATCCTAAGTTTACTTAGGTCGGGGATTTGATCACCCCCGTAACTTCTGGTAGTCTATTGGTAAGGACGGGTGGACAACACACATGGAAACTAGGTTCGATTCCTAGACAGAAGCAAATAACACCCCTCAAGCCTATCAACGATGCTCAAACAGAGGGGTCACTGTCGATGTGGCGGAATTGGTAGACGCGCTGGGTTTAGGTTCCAGTGAAGTAATTCGTGGAGGTTCAAGTCCTCTCATCGACACTGGATTTCAAAATTCAATATTGAAATCCATGATTTCGGAAAAAAAAATTCCGACAAAAAATCGAAAAAAAAGTTGAGGGCATAATGTCACTACTTTCACAACAAGACCGAGAAATGGTCATCACAGCATTAGAGTATTTTTGTCTTTCTTTGAAAACTGACCCCAAACATGATGAAAACCGTCTTTCTCAATACAACACTCTTCTCAACTGGATACGATTAGAACATTTCAAACATGAAAATTAATCACGTTGATTCTGATTTTCCATTAATAATAATTGATGATTATTACAGTGAAGAAGAAATAAGTTTAATTTGGCAAGAATTAAATTTTATTCTTAAACCAACTGCTTGGCATTTGGGTTCTGACTGTGAATCTGGATCAGCATTAGATGAATTTGGTGTACCATTAAAAAGTAACTATTCTTTATTTTTAGATCATGTTTTTTCTGATAGAAATTTTTCTAATATTTTAAAAGTAAATAGAAAACTTTTTAATTATTGGGATGATATTATATCAGAAAATAATAGTTGGTTTTTTAAAAATTTTAATTGTATTGCCGATTTCACAATGTTGTCATATTATGAAGATAAAGACTATTATGATTTTCATCGTGACGATGCTTGTATAACATCTTTAACTTGGATTTACAAAACACCTAGAAAATTTTCTGGTGGAGATCTTTATTTTGAAGACGAACGTATGATCGATGTGATGAACAATAGAACAGTAATATTTCCATCTATGATGAAACATAAGGTTAGTTGTATTTCTATGAATACAGATGATGTGAACAAAAAACTGGGCAGATTTTGTATCACTCAATTTTTACACGCTAATAATTTTTGAATAACAATGAAAATTAATCTTTGGTATTGTGAAACGATGAAACAATGGCGTTGGTCTCTTACTGATGATCATCGTCCTATTGTTAGACAAGAATCTGGTCAGCAACCATTTTTGCGTGATGCTATGGAAGACATAGCAATTACTGTGGAATATATGATGAACTGTATACAATCTTAAAAACAATGGGGTGTAGCTCAACGGCAGAGCTATCGGCTGTTAACCGATCGGTTGCAGGTTCGAATCCCGCCGCCCCAGTTGGCGATACTGCCAAGAACCAACCCTTCCGTGTGACTTTAAAACCCCCCCTAAGGGGGTTTTATTGTTTATAAATATTCCTAAGAAGACAAAGTAACCTTAGGTTTGAGTAATTATGGCTCTTACAAGACTTGATAATCTCTATTCAAGCAAGACTGGAAAGTATCTATATGTATCGCCAGACGATTTTAATGCTACTGACGAGTTAGACAATAGGGGAAATTCTCCACTACGTCCTTTTAAGACAATTCAAAGGGCATTTATTGAGGTAGCACGTTACTCATATCTTCCTGGTAAGGATAATGATCGTTTTGACCAGTTTAGCATCATGTTGATGCCTGGTGATCATTACATTGACAATAGACCAGGATTAGTTGATTTTGATGCTCAGGGCAGACAGCGTTATTATGATGCTCAAAATTTAATTACTCTTAATAGACAAGAGATTATTGACAGAGCATATGCTCAGATAGCTATTGAATACAATGAAGTTGCTTGGGGTAATAATTGGGTTCTTCCTGGTGATGAGGTAACACAAGATAAGAACAGATACTACGATTCGTATCGTTTAATTCAAAAAAATAAAACTTTCATTCAAGATAAAGCATTAGCTGAAGTTGCTATTCAATACCCAGATTTTTATTTTCCTGGAGATCCTTCTACAGATAATAATTATCGTTTTGCTGATGCTTATCGTTTAATTCAACAAAATAAGCAAGAAATTGTTGATACTGCCTGGGCACAAACAGTTGCTTCTTATCCAGTAGCTGCTCCCACACAAACCAAGTGTAAGCGTGATCTAGGTTATTTTGTAGATGCTATTTCTTTGGATGTATTTACCAGAGGTAATAGATATTCTAGAGAATTTACCTTACAATATTTTAATAACGGAACTCCAATTAATGATGGATTAGTTGGTGAAGAAACACAATCAGTATTTGCTTTTGAAAAAGCAAGAGACTTGATGAATTCTGCTTTGACAAATCAATTAAGCATAAGAGATTTGACAATTACCCCTGATCCAGTGACTGGATCTAATGTAGATGATAATTCTTGTGCTAACGTTAGGTTGTCTGTAAATACATTAGTTGGTATTGTAACTAATGCTATTAGTAATGGATCTATTGCTGGATTACCTGATCCTATTAATGATGGTACTTTCTTAACAGGAGAAAATTTCTGTAGAAGAGATATCGGATATTTTATAGATGCTATTTCTTTAGATATTGTTTTAGGAGAAGGAAATAGATACACTAGAAAGTTCCTACAAAACTATTTTAATGCTGCTGGAACTTCTTGGATATCACAAGGTCTTCAAGGAGAAGAAAGTCAATCTTTAGTTGCTTTCTCAAAAGCAGCAGACATGATGAAACAAGCTGTTACTAATCAGCTTTACTATAAAGATTATACTTTAACTCCAGATCCTACTACTGGTTCGAATATCGATCCAGCATCTTGTGCTAATGTACGCACATCAATTGATACTCTGGCATCATTAGTTTCTTCTATTATTACAGAAGGAAACTTAACAAATCTTCCTCCAGAAACATTTGCTGATGTAACTCCTGGAGAAGAAATTTGTAAAAGAGATTTAGGATATATTATTGATGCTGTAGCTTCTGATTTGGCAAATGGAGGAAACGCTAATATTATTGCTTCCACCAAGTCATATTTTACTAAATCTGGTGTACCGATTTCTAATGGATTAGTTGGAGAAACTGCTCAATCTGTGGTTGCTTTTAATGCTGCCAGAGATATGATGAAAAAGGCAGTTACAAATCAGTTGTATTCAAAAGATTTAACTCTTTCTACTGGTCCAGCTGATTATGACGAAGGTGGAGCAATCATTACATATGGACCTTCAGGAAATGCTGCTACATGTACTGATGTTCAAACTAATATTGATACCTTAGTTGCTATTTTAACTGAAACTATTACTGCTGGTAATTTAGACGAACTTGCTGATATTCAAGTTACAGGAACAATTCCAGTATTTAATTATAGTAAAGCACTTGAGGAGTGGCAAGATAATTCTGTATTAGATCTTTCTAATCCAGATAACGTTCTTTATAAGTTCAATGCTTCTACTGGTGGTGCTATTGTACCTAGAGGTTGTTCTTTAATTGGTTATGACCTTCGTAGAACTATTGTTCGTCCTCTTTATGTTCCAGATCCTGCCGATGGTACACAAGGAAGAACATCAATCTTTAATTTAACTGGTGGTTGCTATATTTGGCAATTTACGATTAAAGATGGAGATTTGTCATCAAATTCTCCTCTATTTGATACTGATGATAATGTAGGTAAAGTTTACTTCCAGAAAGGTAACGTTTCTCAACTTGCTGTTCCAGAGTATTCTCACCATAAAATCTGCATCATGGAATATGCAGAAAATGAAGAACTGGATCGTTACTATCAGAAAGTAGCAAGAGCATTTGCTCTATTCCAACCAACTATTGATGATGGAGATTTTGAACCACTACCACAAGAAAATAGAATTGTTGGTCCTCTTTCTGATACAAGAAGCATTGTCAATATTAAGTTAGTTACTAACGAAAATCCAGAGAAGACTACCGTAAGAGTTACTACAAAAATTGCTCACGGATATTTTAAAGATCAGTATGTTGCCATTATTGATAATGGTCTTAGTGATCTTTTAAATGGTACATTTAAAGTTACTGGAACGAATATTGGAGGAAATCCTAAAGTATTTGAGTATGTAGTTAATTCTACTACTGCTATTCTGGGATTAGACATTACAACAGATGGATATAGCACAGGAACAACTCCTTCATTAAGCATTAACGCTCGTTCACAGGCAGAAATTGATTCCGTTGAGTCTGCTTCTCCATATGTCTTTAACTGTTCAATTCGTTCTACTTGGGGTATTTGTGGAATGTGGGCGGATGGTGCCAAATCAACTGGTTTCCGCTCAATGGTTGTTGCCCAGTACACTGGTGTATCTCTACAGAAGGACGATAGGGCATTCATTCGTTATGATGAATTTACTAACACTTGGAATCAGGCATCACTGACTGATGCTTTTGCTACAGTACCTTACCACACCAAAGGAGATGCTTACTGGAAGGATGATTGGAGAAACTTCCACATCCGTGCTTCTAATGATGCTTTCATTCAGTGTGTATCTGTATTCGCTGTAGGTTTCCATGATCACTTTTTGATGGAGTCTGGTGGTGATATGTCTATCACCAACTCTAACTCTAACTTCGGTAATACTTCACTTCATGCCACTGGATTTAAAGGATTTGCCTTTAACCAAGACAAAGGTGGTTATATTACTGATATTATTCCAGTTAAAGAAATTGATGATAGTGCTTTCAATGAAAATACATTAAAGTACTATTCACTTGCTTTACAACCAACAAAACTTGACTCTAATAATACTAAGTTGTATTATGGTGCTGACAATGCTTCAGATCCTTTCACAAAACCAACTACTACCATTGAAGGATATAGATTAGGTGCTAAGAGCGATGAAAAGATTTATTTGAAACTTAAGTCAACAACTGGCGCTACTGAAGAATATAATTGTACACTAGAACCATCAGGATTTAAGAGATATACTGTATCTTTGGACACTTTGAATCCAGATGGTATTTCTATTGATAATCTTGCCCAGGATGCTGCTAATAGAGTAGAAGATAATAAGTTATTCATTCAGCAAGAAGCATACGGTTATATTACCGAGAAGTATCCAGATCTTTTAACTAATACTAATATTACTATTTCCAAGTGTCAACGAGATATTGGTTATTTTGTAGATGCTGTTGTTCAAGATTTGAGATTGGGTGGAAATATTAATACTATTCAAGCCGCCGAAGGATACTATGTAGGTGGTCAACTTGCTTATATTCCAAATGAATTGAATGAAACAATTGAAGCACTTGACTATGTGAAAAATCTTTGTATCTCAGCAATGAGAAATTTTGATTACTTAGTTAGAAATTGCTCTACTAATGCTGGATCGGCTATTATTGATATTGGTGATACTAGTGGTATTCTTGTTGGAATGAAAGTAACACAATATGCTTATAATACTACTAATTTCACTGATGGAAGATTAAATCCTGGAGCAGTAGAAGTTACAAGCAATGCTGCTATTCCTTCTAATGTTTATGTTAAGAGGATTGTTGATGCTACTCAAATAGAAATTGGTACTCAAGGCAGCAAATTAAACAGCGGCACACCAGTAAATGCTCTTACAACTACTAGTGGTGGTACATATCTCTACTTTGAATTGCCTAAGACAGGATCATTGACTGATAGTGAAAATAATTTACAGGGTGTATGGGCAGCACAGTTTGCCACAAAAGATCCTTCTATCATTCAAGATACCAGCACCTGGGATGGAACAGATAAAGGTTATCCAGAGTGTAATAATATTGAAACTACTATTCAGGGATATTTTAGTAATGTCAATCTAATTTTAAATCAAGGACTAACTCCTTTAAGTGGTAGATATATTGATGCTTCAAATTTAATTACATCAAATAAACAACTTATTGCTGAAGTTGCTGTTGCTAGAATGTTACAACAATACCCAGGATTCTCTGTTCCTGGTGGTAACCAAAATTGTATTGATGATGTTCTACAAGTTATTGATGCTTTAGCATTTAACATTAAGTATGGATCTAACAGCAAAATCTACGAAGCTGCCTTGATTTATGCTACTCAACCATCTTTATTAGTTGGTGAAAGAGAGCAATCTGTCTATGTTTACAACCAAGTAGCACTCATGGCTATCGAAGCCATGAGAAACGAACCTATTACTATTATTGGATCTTCATTAGAACAATATACAGATCTTTCAATTATTGTTGATCCTTCAAGTCCAACCTGTGCTAATATTGCTTCTAATATTAACACATTGATGGGAATAATTGTTCAATCAATTGGCACAGAAGAAATTCCTGGTAATTTAACTGGAATTACAAAAACAACTCCTCAATTTACAAATATTATTAGGGTAGAACCAACATTAGATACTGCTAACCTTGCCACTAGATCGACGATATTCACAGTTAATACTGGTGGTGGCACATCGAATCCACATAACTTCGAAACAGGAACTCCAGTAAAACTTGTTCCTAGAGCAAAAGCAGGAACAAATCCAGATAAGAGAGTTATTAGACTTCCTAGAGGATTTGATACTAACACAATTTATTATGTAATTGCCCCAGGAAGAGGAACATATCCAGAAGATTATTCAGATTCTACTAAATATCCAAATATTTTTGGTCCTACTTCATCAACTAAGTTGATGCTTGCTAGCACAAAAGAGAATGCTGCTTCTGGCATTTACATCTATTCGTCAGAAACTGATGCTGTTGATCCAAATGTTGAAATTGAATTACAGCAATATACGCTAGATTCTACATATGATCTACACCAATATACATGTAATTTCCAAAATCAGATAACTGATGAAATCAAGACAGATGTTCCTCACATCTTTGATGTTCCAGGAAATATCAATCAAGTACAAAGAATATTCTTCAGAACATTTGGAGATCCTAATGATTCTGAATTGCCACAAATTACAGTTAATAGCGTAAGTCAACCAGTAGAAACTGACCAATACTATTATGCTAGATACGTTTCTTCTAAATCTTTTAGCGTTCACACTTCAGCAGCAGAAGCTTTAGCTGGAACACCTAGAGTTACATTTACTTCTGGATATGGTAAAAATTTCTATGTATTTGCTGATAAGAGAGTAAGTCCAGTTAGATTTGATGTGGCAGCACAAACTGTTGACACAACTACAAATATTGCTACAACTGGTTTATGGTATATTAATGTTAAAGACGAAACAACAGAACAGTATAATATCATTAGAAGATTACATGAACTTGGATCAACATTAAAGGATGAGAGAAGTAAAAATACTTTCTATAGAAGACTTACTGATGAAAGAGAAGCTAATGATAGAATTTATAGATTACGTTATGTAATCCCAGAATATGCTGATGGTGTACGTGATCCCCTTAATGGATTTGTCATCAAAGCAAGAACTGACGAAACAAGAAAACTATTACCACAGCGTATTGTACTTAAGAAAGTTGCTAGTGGTAGTCCAAATATTGCTTATTTTGAGACACAAATACCAAATCCAACGGGTGGTACAATTACTCAGCAATTAGGTTTAACTGCCGATGAATTAAATGATAATTTTGATTATGATCCATACAAATTAAGTCAAACAAAACAAATTACTAGTGATAAAACATCTAGTAAGATTGCCTTTACAATTCAGTCTGCTAGAAAAGTTAATATTAGTGGATCTGATTTGCTAGAATTAACGGTATTTGATCACACTATTACCAATGATGCTCTTAAAAATGATAAGTTTACTACTGTAAAAATTAGTGCTCCTCAAGGAGGATCATTTAGAGTTAACTCTTCTACAACTACTGATTTAAGTAGAATTACTTGGTCTGGTTATTCAGTAGGTGGTGGATGGTTACAGGGGTACTTTAATATTGAAGAAACTGGTGAGCATTATTTAATTATCAAGAATATTGATGACAATAAGAATATTAATTACAATTCTCTTGTTAATACAAGATTCTCTCAACCAGTACTTGATGCTAATAACAATCCAGTATTTGATGGAAACGGAAATCCTGTATTGATTTATGCTGATTTACTAGCAAAAGAGAATAGTGTTGGAAGCAATAATAATTCATTAAGTAAGTCTGCTAAAAAAGATTACCTTTACAGCAATAAGGATGCTAATGTCTTAACAGTAACTCCTGGTGACATTATTGAAGATGATGATAGTGTACAATATAGAGTTATTTCTGTTGAAGATGCTGGAGAAATTGAAGATACTTTCTATATCTTTGACATTGATGAGATTCAAAGAAGAATTCCAAATCAGCAGCAAGGTATTTACTACTTGACTTGTATCAAGGGTAATATTTCCCCATATCCAACTGGTCCAGGTGTTGGAGAGAACTTTAGAAATTATAGATTCTCTCAACCGATTTCACAATTATATCCACTCAACTACAAAAATGATCCACTTTGGTTCCAGATTGAACAGGATGGAAGCAGAAATACATCAATTAAAGATACTCCTGCTACTGTTTGTGCTGCTAACAACTATGTACATGGACTTGTAACTACAAACGATTCTAAAAACAGCGAAACAAAAGAAGTTATTTTTGATCTAGTTGAAAATCCAGCTTTATCACGTTATGAATATATTGACACTCCAATTTCAGCACAAGAAGGAAATGCTCTTTCTGGGTCTGAAGATAGAAAAATTGCTATTTGTGGTGATTCTCCATATCCAACTGAGCGTAAACTTTATGTTGAACTACGTAGACCATCTATTGCTCGTTCTGGTAACCATACTTTCGAATATCTAGGTTTTGGTCCTGGTAACTACTCAACTGGTTTCCCACTCCGCCAAGAAGTTGTTCTTTCCGACATTCAAGACTTCTATGCTCAATCGAAGAAAGAAGATGGTGGTATTGTATTCTATACAGGTCTAAACTCTAATGGTGATCTTTACATTGGTAACCGTAAGATCAATGCTATTACAGGTGAAGAAACTTTCTTAGAGCAAGCAGTTTTAGTTGATTCTGCTGATGAAACTGGTGATATTGGCGGTCTTGTAACTACATTTGAACTACCTGTAGTATTTGAAAAAGATATTACAGTAGATGGTAATGCTAACTTTAACAATCCTGTTACAATTAATGTTGAAGCAAATGAACCAAATGCTCTAACAGTAGTATCTAATGTTTCTTCTACTGCTGGAGATGATTTAGCACTAGATAGTCAATCATTTGATTTAAGCACCATTCCTTCCAATGGTAATATTGTACTACATAAGAATCAACTTTGGGCTGGTGTTTTCAATTTAAATCCAAGAGGAAATACTCTACTCAGTGGTCAAGACTATAGCATTAGAACTCATGTAGATCAAACTGATGGCAATACACCATCGAATCATACACCAAATCAGGAATTAAGTACTCTAGGATTTGCTGTACAATTTGGTCTTTCATCACCAAAACCAGGAGATATTTTATTAAAGGGTAGAGAAGTAGGATCTACTGGATCTTTAGGTTGGATTTATTCTAATTATTATGCTGATATTAGTTCTAATGTATTTACTGTAACTGCTCTAGGTAATACTTCGGTTAGGTTTGACTTACAACCTGGAGTATTAACTACAGATGCTGCTGTAAATATTGTGGTTGGATCGGTATTAAGAATTGCTGGTTTGACTGGAAGATTTACTAATGTAAATGGTATTAGAGCAGTAACTGCTAAAACATCTACTAGCTTTACTGTAATCTGTCCGTTTGTTATTACTACAAGTCCCAATGACCCAACTGTGGTTACTGGTTCTACTATAGAAATTTCTAGAAATGCTTGGAAAGAAACAGGTATTTTAGGTGGAGAAGCACTTAGAACAAATACTGATAATTGGGGTGACTTTAGATTAGGTATTAACACACTTGCTAGAGCACAGCACGGCGCTGGTGGAGATCAAGTAAACGGATTTGTTTCGAGTGCTGTTCAACCTAGAGCAAATCTAGATGTTGTGGGTACAGTATTCATTAGTGGTAAAACTCTTTCAACGTCTCCAAATAATTTCATTTCTAACACAGCACTTGCTGCTAGAACATTTAATTCTGAAGATAATGCTTTACTGATTGGTGGTGATAGCACAACTCCAAATAGTGCTGCTACTATTCGTGTTATGACCACAAATAGTGGTAGATTCGGTATCAATACGACAAATAATGGCACTTTATCGACTGATCTTGACAGAACATTTGTTGTTGTTGGAAATGCTAGAATTACCGAAGATACTAAATTACAATCAAATCTTGAAGTTAACGGCGGTACTTTAAGTACAAGTTCTACATTCTTTAATTTAATACCAACAAATGCTCTTTCTGTCAATGCTTTTGACGTTGCTACTAGCTTAAACATTGCTAGCGTTACCACATCAGCACAGACAATTAACTTCGGTAATATTGCTGCCACTTCAACTATAAATCTCGGTGCTTTTAGTCAGACTGGTACTTTAAACATTCATTCTGCTGGCACATCTTCAATTGTTAATCTTGGAACGGCTGATAATACATCAGCAACTTCAACTAGCGTAGTCAGAATTGGTGGTGGTTATGCTAAAAATAGTAACAGTTTAGAAAATGGTAGTATCTTAAAAGTCTATAATAGATATGCTGAATTTGATGGTGATATTGCTTTTGGTAGAGGACTAACAAACTCTACTGGTATTGCTAGAATTCAATCTAACGCTGCTCAAGTTGATTTCTTAACTCTAACTACATCTAAGGCAAATATTGCTACATCTGCTGCTACTGTTAATATTGGCGCTTTGGGTGGAACAACAACCATTCAAAACTCATTATTAGTTCTCGCCAATACTCAGATGAATGGCGATACTACCTTAGCAGGTGGTTTAAATTCTGGTCAGTTCCAGCTAAGAAGAGGTTCATTTGGTGTTTCTACACAAACTCATAATGCTGGAAACAACACAACTAACTTTAATATTGATCTGTTTAAGAGACAAGTCATTAATAAGACAATTGATACTGAAGGATTAGCAGCATATGGTAATACTACTTGGAGAGTCGATCCTACCAACCAAGAGATATATTATTTGCCACTAGGAGAAACAGCAACTTCTCTAGAATATGAAGTTGGAGCTTATCTACTTATCGACAGATCTGTACAAGTTCTTGGACAAAATACAACTTTATCTCCAGTTGGTGAGCAATACAGCGAACTTGTTGAAATCGTTGAAATTACTAATATCAATAACGTTTCTGGTCCACCATCACTAAGATTGAAAGTTAAGAGAGCAAGAAATCAATTAACTTCTAGTGGAGGAATGGTAACTGATGGCACTGCTCCTAGTGGATATAAGTTCTTAAGACATGATCACCCAGATAATGCTGTACTTGTTAGATATAACCTTTCTAGAAATGTTAGCTATTTAACTACTACATTAAGTGCTCCTATTAATGGAACACTCCAAAACGCCACTACTGGTACATTTAGTGGAACTGTAACGATTGGTGACATCTTCAGATTATCTCCAAATGCTGAAGGATTCTTAGGAGAATTGACATATGTAAATGGGGTTACAGAAACATCTATTCAGCGATTTGTTGTTAATGATGGTGGAGCTCCAGCAACAGAACTATTTGTGGTTGAATCTACAACTGGTAATACTAGTATTTACGGAACTACAACTGCTTATAAAACAATTACATTATCTGGTTCTACGACTACAGGTGTAGATAAGTTAGTAGTTACTGATGGCACTTCTGGATCAAATAATGCTAAATTTATTGTCGAAAGTTCTAATGGAGATACCTTCTTACAAGGTAATCTAAATGTTGGTGGTCAGTCATTTGATAAATTTGTTGTAACTGGTTCTACAGGAAACACTTTAATGAAGGGTGGTAATTTAACGATTACTGCCAGCGATGGAACTACAAATAGATTAACACTACAAAATTCAACTGGTAATCTAACAATTAGTGGAACTTTAACTTCAAATGGTACAGGAGAAAACGTTTTCAGCGGTGATATAAGACTTACTGGTGGTGATCTTACTGTCAATAAGTTAGTAACAAATGGCGGCGTAACTACAGAAACTAACATATTTAAAGTTAATAATACTGGCGCTATTGATTTTGCTGGACAATCTGGATTCTTTACTCCTACTGGTGCTAGAAAGTGGGTTTATGCTGGTGGTGGTGTAGAAATTATCGAAGCTGTTTCTAACGTTAATTACTTTGTTGCTGCTTCCGCTAATACAGTTATCAAGTTGCCAATTGCTCCAACTACTGGAGATATGATTCGAGTTGTAGATGTTGGTGGATTATTAACTTACAATACTTCGTTGAAGTTTAGAGCTCCAACTGGAATTAAAATTCAGGGAGATTCTACCAACTCTGGTGGTTCACCTGATCCAGGATCTACATATAATGGAGGGGAACTAATAGTTCAAACACCAAATGCTGCTCTTGGTTTAATCTTTATTGGAGCTACAAATTATGATGGCACTGCTACTGGTGCCCCTACTACTCAACAAGGTTGGTGGTTAATGGAGATCTAAGATGACATCATACAACATAGTACGTACAGCAGAGGCACAACCAATTGGATCGGTTGTGCCATGGGTGGGAGCATTAACTAAAATTCCAAAAGGTTGGTTACTATGTAATGGAGCAGAATTAAATGCTAATGAATATCCTTTACTGGCAAGAAAATTAAAAGATAGTTATGGTGGAAACGTTAGTGGAACATTTCCGAATTATTCTGGAACTTTCAAATTGCCGACCATAAATCAGAAAGGACTGGCTGATATTTCTGTATCTTATTTTACTTCAAATACATTAGCACAACCAACAATAAATGTAGACACTCCAGCAGCTGCTGCTGTTGTGAGTCAATATATTGGAGATGAAGGAGATTTAGGTCCACCACAGACTGTATATGCCAGAACAGATTTAAATTTTAGTTATACTCCAGATCCTGATGGTATTATCACCACATTTACATACACTGGAACTGCTCCAACAGCTACTACTACAACTCTTTATAGTAATATTGCTGCTACTACAACTACAGGGAATGGTACTGGAGCATTTTTTAATGTAGTTAAAAATACCAACCAAACATATACGGTTATTTTAAAACAAAAAGGATCTGGATATGCTGTTGGAAATACTTTGACCATTCCTTTTAATTTAATTGGCGGTTCTTCTAGTGCTAATAATATTACTATTACTGTAACTGGAATTGGTAATGGATTTTTCCAAGGATTAATTAAACATACTGATGGCACTAATTTAAGATTTACTCCAGGTTTTGATATTACGCCAGTCTATATTGTTCCTAGAAAATTAGGTAGACAACATTTCCCTCAGCATTTACATCCAGGATCTTATTATACAACTAATAAAAATGATGCTGCTGACGCTCCTGGTAGTGGGGTTGGAGTTTTTGAAAATGCTCAAGTCACAATTGGTGATTATGCTTACTGTTTATATAACATTTATGGTATTTTTTGCCAAAGAAAAGATTCTGAATGTGGAACAAATGGACACCTAGATGGATACAATGAATGGGGACAATCAAAATCTACTGGAAGAGTTACTATTAGTTCTCCTTTTGAAACTGGAGTTGGTAGATATGCTCTGGGATCTGTCGCTGGAACTTTGCCAGCAAGAACTCATACACCATTATATACAGCATCATCTGGTCATGGTATAGGTAAAAACTGGTTTACTGATGCTATAAAATTGAGAGATGGTAATAATAATGTTAGCTCTGGTAGCAATGCTTTAGCAACATTAATTGCTGATGGAAAGATACGAGAAGGAACTTATATACCTTTTTCCGATGATAAAGCTTTGAATTACTATATAAATTATGATGATGGTTTAGCTGGTGGATTGGGTAGTGATTTAACACAGGCTCCACAAAAAGTTCTTTTTAATACATCAGCAACTAGTTTTACTAAAACAACTAGAACTAATTTGACAGTACTTGATGTAATTCAACCACATGATCACCAAGGATCTATGAATATTACTTATAATAACGGTAGTTTGTTTATTCCAGAGTCAATTACTGCTAGTGTAGTTCCAAATTTAACTCCAGATAACGTGCCTTCGGCATTTCAAATTATATTTACTATACCAACAGCTTCATTAGCTATCACTAATCTAATCAGGGCATTCTAGAATGGCAAAGTATTATACTAACGAAAAAGCAAAGTTTGGTGGTACTACAGGAACTATCCTACCTTTTACTAGACAATTACCAGCAACAAATCTTCCCGATCAAGGATCGTGGAAAACATATCTTCCAGCTGGATTTTTACGATGTGATGGAGCAATTTATAAAGCAGATTTATTTCCTGTATTAGCATCTGTAATTGGTGTTGGAACAAGTTGTAGATTTGCTAAAATAACTTCTGGGGCAGGCGCAATAGCAGCAGATGAAATACAATTACCTGACTTAGGATCAAAATATATTAGATGTTCAAATGCTTCTGGACAATATTTAAATCTTACTACTGCTCAAGATACGTCACTACAAAAAGTTGGAATTGAGACCGAAGTTGATAGTTTAGTCGGGGATCAAGTGACGATCACTTATTCTGGAGAATTTGAACTTTCTGGAGCGACACAAATAAAATTTAATGGTAATCCATTTTTTTCTGGAGACAATAGTGGATATACTCCGAGTGACTTTTTAACAGAAGATAACTTTCAGGCTCACGGACATGATGCTGATGTTGGTGTGTTTACATATCTTGGTAAATGGAAAGACAGTGGTTGGGAAGAAAATGGTGGATCTGGTGCTAGCACAGGAAAAACAGAAGGTTCTAACAACTTAGTTACTATAAGTGCTCCTTCAAATGCTTCTAATAATCCTAGTCATAACCACCAAATAGTTTTTCCAACAGCAACTCAGTTAAAATCTAATACTACTTTTAATTTTCAATATCTTGATAATCAAATTATAGATCCCAATGGACTTGAAACAACAATTAGTTTGTCTGTCGAAAATGTTCTAAAACTTGATAATGCTTCTATGCCATACATAATAATGGAATATATTATAAAAATTTAAAAAATATGATGATACCAGAAGGAACTAGAAACGGAAATATCGATTTACTACAGAAAATTTATTACGCTACTACGCCGTTTAATCTTATTTTAAATCGTTATTTTCAAAAATGTGGAGATAACAAATTAAATGATTATCTAGATAAATTAGCGAAGGAGTTGGTTGAATCTCACAATATTACTTCCCAAGATGTAATTAATCAAATTGAAAAAGAATATTCTGAGTATTTAATACAGAAAAATAATAATGTCATCAATTAATTTTAATCAAACATATACATCAAATGCTACTATCACCATTCCTTCTGATGCTTTCAATATATCATTAGTTGTTGCTGGAGGATCTGGTGGAGGTGGTGGATCTGATTCAAATGGTAGTGGCGGTGGTGGTGGATCTGCTAGACGAGGATATTTTACTCTTCCTAATTACGTTTCTAGGACATTAACTTTACAACCAGGCGGCGCTGGTGAAGGTGGTCCAGGATGTTTTGGTAGAGGAACTAATCGTAGTAGTGGTAGTATTTCTGGTGGTCGAGGTGGATCTGCCAGCGGTTGTTCTGGATCGGGTGGTGGTGGTGGAGGTGGATCTGGCGTATATGATTCTACCGTAAATGGATATATCATTGTCGCTGGTGGCGGTGGCGGTGGTGGTGGCGGAGCATGGAATCGTAGCGGCGGCGGCGGTGGATCTTCTGGTGGATTTTCTAATGTGGGTGGTATTGGTGCTAGCGGAGGTGGCGATGGCAATGGAGCCTCCTGTGGTGATGGATCTGGAGGTGGTGGTGGCGGCGGTGGTGCTGGAGGTGGTAGTGGTGGCGGCGGTGGTTGTGATAATGGTGGATCAGCTTCGGGTGGCGGTGCTGGAGGAAGTCAATATAGAGCTGCTCAAACTACTTTAACTGGTCAAGATAGTTATAATGGTGGTGGATATATTACAGTTTCATATACTGCTATTACACCAGTAATAACTACTTTTACTTACGATCCAATACCACAAACTAGTGGAACTGTTGGGGTGCCAGACAACACAGTTAAACTTATATGGCAAGTTTCTGATGCTGCTTACATACGAATATATGATGGAGCAACTCTCATTCATCAAGATACTAATCTCAATAGTTTTAAAACTGGTGTGAATACAGGATTACAATCAGTAACTGGTACAAATTCTCCAGCATCAAAAACTTATACATTGATAGCATATGCTTCTTCATCTGTTACTCCTACTATAACTACATCAACAACCGTTACGGTACAAGTTTACAACGACAACACACCAAATACATATACTATACCAAGTACTGCTGAACTTCAGACTACTGGAGTTTCATATCCTTTAAATCAATTAGAACCTAATTCATCAAAATATATTGTTAGTATAGGTCCAATAACTGGTATTGACATGATTGTTAAGGCAGAATCTTTCACTTCTGGTGTAGACCTTTCTGTAAATAAAGTTAATTGGTCAAATGTTATCTATCCAACAATTAACCAATATGTTTATATTAGATTTTTTGCTAATTCATATCTTACTGATTCAAATGGATTTGGGATAACTAATCCGAGATTAATTGAATTCTCAATTGGGTCTACGAACTCTAGTTTTTATGCTACTACTAGAGCTCCAGATACATCAGAAACATTTGATTTTGGTGATGATACAAATGATTATCCATATCCAGATATTGATCAAATGTCTAATACACCAAGTCAATATATAGTAAGTCCGACAACTGTTACTATTGATGATGTTGATGTAGACGTTGAAATTAAAGTAGATAATCCTGATGCTCAAATAAGAGTTAAACAACAGGGAGAAACTACATTTGGATCTTGGCAAACACCTAGAGGAATATAAACATGGGATTTAAATCAATACCTTATTCAACTACAGTTTGTGGAAGTAATTGTGAAAACTGTGGAGCTATATCTTTAAGTGCTCCTAATGATGCTACATATTCTACAACTTTTACTTCAGTAAATTTTGCTAGTTATGGCACACCAAATGGTTCTTGTGGATCATATAGTTATGGTGGATGCCATGCTGGATCTTCATTTGGTGTAGTTTCTAATGCTTTCATTGGCAAAACTTCGGGATCTGTTAATCCATCAAATGGAACTTTTGGCGATCCTTGTGTAGGAACTTATAAGAGACTTTATATTCAATTAACTGCTAGTGGCACTCAGCAAGTATTTGTTCCTGTACCAGTAATTAATACTTTTACTGCTTCCCCGAATCCTCAAAATAGTAGTGGAGGTTCTCCTCTTTATACAACAACATTAACTTGGACAACTACAAATGGTAGTGGAGGAAGTGCCACTATAACTAGTGGATCTGGTGAAACGTGGAATGTTAGTTCGTTGGGTGGTAATTTAAATATTACTAATTTACCACAATCAACAACTGGAACTACTTCTCCTGCTACTAGAACATATACTCTTACAGTAAAAAATGAAATAAATGAGTCTGTAACTTCAACTATTACAGTTTCTGCTTATAATGATAATGTTTGTAATGATTATACTGTTCAGTCTCAATTAAATAAAGAACCAAATACAACATATCAATGGACTGTTGGGCCTATTAGCGGAATTGATATGCCAACATATGTTCAAGCATCTTCTGGATGTGAATTATCATTAACTGCTACTAGCTGGTCTAATAATATCTTTATTACTAATAATCAGTCATTTTTTGTGAGATCTACTACATTAGCATTTAATACTGATCCAAATGGTCTTGTTAATACTAAAAATCTTTATATTGATATTGGTCCAGTGAGAAGATATTTTGATGTACAAACTCGAGCTCCAAATATAAATGAAATATTTGACTATGGAGATTCTACTACTGTATTCCCATATCCAGATATTGATCAAATTTCTAATAGTCCTACACCTTATATTACTAGTCCTACTACTTTGACAGTTGATAATGTTGAATTAGCAACTCCAGAAGGAACCGAAATGGTTTCTAATAATTCAGAAACACAAGTTAGAATTAAAACTTTTGGTAATTCATCTTTTGGTAGTTGGGTATATTTAAGACAGGGATTTTTGACCATCTCATTTGGATCTATAACTGCTAGAAGTGGTCTTGTTACAAATACAACTCCCACACAATTTAATACCAGAAATTCTGGAACTCTAAATTCAATTAATACAACAGCATAATGCCTAGTCAAGATTTTACTTACGGTGGTGATAACACTGGCAACAATCAAACTCAATATACTTGGACTGCTCCTTTTGCTTGTAAAAATGTAACTGCTACTTGTATTGGTGGTGGTGGATCTGGATATAAAGATAAAAATGGTGACGAGGATGGAACTGGTGGAGGTGGTGGTGGATTTGCCAGAGCAACTAGAACTATTCCTGGTGGAACAAATATTACGATAAGAGTTGGATCTGGAGGTGCTCAACCTGGGAATAATAATTCAAATCCAGGAAAAAGAACTAGTGTAATTGGGGGAAATCTTAGTTTATATGCTGATGGCGGTAACGGAGGAACAGATAATAATGGTGGTGTTGCTGGTGGTGGTGGATCTATTTCAGGATCTGCTCCTGGCGACATCTATAATAATGGTGGTGTTGGTAGAGATGATGACAGCACAAAAGAAGGTGGCGGCGCTGGAAATGAAAATAATAATTCTGGATATTGTGGATCAAATACTGGAGGTGCAGGAACAAATTTAGCTGGTAGTAGTAATGGGTGTCCAGGGGGGAGAAATGGTAGATTTTATGGGGGCGGAGGTGCTGGTAACAACAATGGTGGAGAAGCTGGTGCAGGCGCGGATGGAGCGGCAAGACTTGTGTGGGATTATTACGCTCCTGTAATAGACTTTTTTACTGCCAGTACACAAACTAGTGGAACTACAGGTGTTCCTAGTGATGAAATTACATTCACATGGTCAACACAATATGCTGATAGTTTGAGTATCAATCAAGGAGTAGGAAGTGTTACTAATTTAACAACAAAAACTATTAATTCTGGATTGCAATCCGTAGTTGGTACAAATTCTCCAGCATCAAAAACTTATACTTTAACTGCCACTGGTCCAGGTGGAACAATTACTAGCAATGCTACGGCATATGTATATAATGATAATACTCCGACTAGTTGTAGCGCCCCTTCTACAACTACTAGTGGTGTTTCTTTAACAAATTTAGAACCAAATACAACTTATTCTGTCTTTGTTTCTGCTATACAAGGAATTGATATGACAACAGCAGTTACAGCAGTATCTTCTGGATTGCAAGTTTCAAAAAATAATAGCAATTTTTCTCAAGTTGTTTACATTACAAATAGTCAAGGTTTTTGGTTGAGATTTACATCAGACCCTTTTAATACAGATCCATCTGGATTGAAAACTTCTCCTAAAGTTTTGAGTTATACCGTAGGAACATGTAGTAGTTCAATAACTATAAGAACTAGAGCACCTGATGTAGAAGAAACTTTTGATTTCGGTGACAATTCTGGTGCTTATCCGTATCCAGATATTGATCAGGTATCCAATACACCTAATCAGTATTTGTCTAGTCCTACTTCAGTTACTGTTGATGATGTAGACATATCAGTTGAAATTAAAACCGATAATTCTGATGCTCAAATTAGAATCAAACCACAAGGTTCTGCTGCTTTTGGTAATTGGCAATCTACAAGAAGTATTTGAAAATAATCTAAATATTATAAAATATAATAGAAATATGACTTTACCAATAAGTGGAACTTATAATGGAGGTTCTGTTGATCCAGAAACTGGCGAACTTCCTACTGATTTAAATTATCCTGAAAACCCAGAACTTACAACAATCGAAGAACAATTTCAAGAAGATTTTCGTAAACTTATGGTTGTTGCTACACCACAAAATTTTATTTTTGCTAATTATTTTGCTGATAGAGGTGATACACGAATAAAAGATAAAATTGTATCTGTAGTCTCTACATTTATAAAAACTTATAAAATGACTCCAGAAACTATTATCAATGATATTGATATGGCTTTACAAATGAATTATTATACACAAGATGAAGACTTACAAGAATTAATCTATAATGAAGCTATGAAAGAAATAGAGGGAGAAGTATAATGGAAAGTGCTTTTAGAGATTTTGATGCTTATAAAAAAGAAGCAGTTCAGCGAATGAAAACATGTATACAATGTGATAAGTTTAGATCATTAACAAAACAATGTTCCGTTTGTAATTGTTTTATGCCAGCAAAAGTTTTAGTTCCAGGTTTAAATTGTCCAGAAGGTAAATGGTAACTAATGTCTACTACCAACGTATCTAATACATACACATCCAATCAAAATCAAATTACTATTCCTGATAACACCTCAAATGTTACTGTGACAGTGAGAGGAGCTCGAGGTGGAAATGGTGGAAATTATAGTGGAATTGGTTTTTATGGTAAGGGAAGAACAGGATCATTCACTTTTATCAACAATTTTGTACAAAGAAATTTAAAACTTGTTGTTGGTGGTGTAGGATCTGATGGTTCTAGTCCAGGTGGTGGCAATGGGGGCACTAGTACTGTTGCTATTGGTGGAACTGGCGGGTCTGGATCGTATACATATTCTTACGATTGCTCCTATCCTAGTATTTGTACTTGTCCGACATGTTGTGGTAAACCTTGTAGTAACTCTGCTCCTTGTAGTGGTGGATATGTTAGTGGTTCAGGATGTGCTGAAGGTGGAAATAGATGGATTTGTCCACAGACATGTTTTGCCACTGTAAATACTGGTGGTGGCGGAGGCGGTGGTGGAGCATCCGCTGTTATTAATAACTCAACATCTACCAATCTAATTGTCGCTGGCGGCGGTGGTGGTGGTGGCGGTGGTGCTGGACTTGGAAACGGATCAGATGGAGGATCGTGGTCAACTACCGTAACTCCAGTTTCTTCTGGATCTAATGGATCAAATAGAGGATCTAATGGCGGAACAGGCGGCGGCGGTGGTGGTGTAGGCGGAACTAGCGCAGCTGCTTTCGCTGGAGGTAGTTCAGGATACAATAGTAGTGTTTTAACTTTAAATTCATCTACGGTATGGGAAACTGCTCCAGAAATAAACATTTCCTACGTATCATATACGCCAGTAATAAATTCATTTTATTATACACCAGATCCACAAACAAGTGGAATTAATGGCAATCCGACAGATCAAGTTACGCTAGGATGGTCAACAAGTGATGTATCTAGTGTTTCAATCAATCAAGGAGTTGGAACAGTAAACACTAGTGGATCAGTATTAGTCAGCACTGGATTACAATCAACAGCTGGAACTACTTCTCCAGCAACAAAATCTTACACATTAACTGCTTGTGCTGGATCTACATGTGTAAATTCTACGATTACTGTGGCTGTTTATAATGATAATACCCCAAATACAATTACTATACCTACAACAACTACTTCTGGAGCATCTTTAAATAATTTAGCAGCAGACACTGTATATCAAATACTTATTGGACCAGTAACTGGTATTGATATGATTACGGCAGTGAATTGTAGTCAATCTGCTGGATTGGATGCTACTTTAAATGGCACTTCTTTTTCTGCTATTCAATATATTTCAAACAATCAAAGTGTTTATTTAAGATTTACTTCTCAACCTTTCAATTCAGATCCAGCTGGATTGACAAATTCAAGAACTTATAATTTTACTATTGGTACTTATTCTGGTAGTTTTACCGCTATTACAAGAGCACCTGATGTAAACGAAACATTTGATTTTGGGGATAGTAATACAAATTTTCCGTATCCAGAAATTGATCAATCTGTAATTTCTCCAACTCAATATCTCACCAGTCCAACAACTGTTGTAATTGATGATACAGAAATTCCTGTGGAAATTAAAACTAATCAGTCCGATAGTCAGATTAGAATTAAACCTTTAGGAGCACAAACGTTTGGTAGTTGGCAAAGTACTAGGAGTATTTAAAGTATGAGTCAGACAAACGTATCCAATACTTATACAAGCAGTACTAGTATTTCTATCCCATCGAATGCTGGAAATATACAACTTACTGTAGCAAGTGGTAGAGGTGGTACTGGTGGTACTGATGGAGCAACTGCTGGGGGTAGTTTTGGAAATGGTAGAGTAGGTGTATTTAAATACATAACAGAATTTACTGCTAGAACACCAACTTTATACGTTGGTGCTATTGGATCAAATGGTGGAAATAATTCATACGGTGGTGGAGGCGCTGCTGGTGGATCTAGTAGTCTTGGTAGTGGAGGTAGAGGAGGTAATACAGGTACTCAAGCAGCGGGTGATGATGATCCAGGATACTCTGGAGGAGGAGGTGGTGGTGGAGGTGCCACTGGCGTTACAAATAATAGTGGATCTACAATTCTTCTCGCTGGAGGCGGAGGAGGCGGCGGTGGTGGGTCTTGGGATAGATTAGGTGGTCCTGGCGGGGATGCTGGTGGATTTTCTGCTGTTGGATCTATATCACCAGGCAATGGTGCTCAAGGAACAGATGCAACTACTGACGGTGGAGGCGGCGGCGGCGGTGGTGGCGGAGCTCCAGGCGGTGGTGGTGGTGGCCGAGGAAGAGATCAAAATTTTAGTTCGGGTGGCGGTGGAGGCGGCGGTAGCGCATATGTTTCTAGTGTTTTACAATATGTGGGTAGTGACGGTCCATTTCAAAACACTCCATATATTAATGTTTCATATACTTTATTCACGCCAGTAATAAATTCATTTTATTATACTCCAGCTCCACAAACTAGTGGAACATTAGGCAATCCTACTAAAACAGTTACATTAGGATGGTCTACTACTGATGCTGTGACAAGTGTTTCAATTAATCAAGGAGTTGGGTCAGTAAATGTTAGTGGTTCAATTGATGTTGACACTGGATTACAATCAGTAGCAGGTAGTAATTCTCCAGCAACTAAATCATATACATTAACTGCTTGTGCTGGAACAGTTTGTGTTACTTCAACTATAACTGTACAAGTATATAATGATAATACTCCAAATTCATTTTCAATTCCTACCACCACTACTTCTGGGGTTTCTTTAAATAACTTAGAACCAGATACTACATATCAAATACTTATTGGACCGATACAAGGCATTGATATGATTACAGCAGTTAATTGTATTTCTGCTGGATTAGATGCTACATTGAATCAAGTAAATTATGGCAGTACTAGATATATTTCAAATGGTCAGAATGTTTATTTAAGATTTACTTCTCAACCTTTCAATTCGGATCCATCTGGTTTGACAAATTCTAGAACTTATAATTTTAGTATTGGAACAGTATCATCATCTTTTACTGCTAGAACTAGAGCACCTGATGTAAACGAAACATTTGATTTTGGAGACAATACAACATATTTTCCTTATCCAGATATTGATCAAATTGCTAATACTCCAGTACAATACACTGAAAGTAATACAACAATTACTGTCGATGATGTTGAGATAGATGTGGAAATTAAAACAAATACTCCAGATGCTCAAATTCGAGTTAAGCAAGCAGGAACTTCTACATTTGGATCATGGTTAAATACTAGAGAGATATAATAAATATTTAAAAAAATGGAACTAGAAACCAAAACATTTGTTAGTCATATAATTTTTTCGGCGGTAAATTGTCAAGCAACAGTTTATACAGATACAGTGACAACTAATAAAGAAACTGGTAATGTATTGAATACAAATACTTCAATAGTTACATATAAAAGAGCTGGTAAATACACAACAACTGATATTAATGGTAATGAAGTTGAACTAGAATTTCCAGAGCAAGATATTTCTGGAGAACCTGAATTTATTCAAAACCTCATTAGACATTATTGGGATACTTACGAAGGAAACGTGGCATGAAAAAAGAAAAAATTAATTTTATAGACGATAATAATCTTTCTATTAATGATAGTTACTATACCTCAGCTATGGTAAAAATGAATCACATAAAAAAGAAAGATAAAGTAGAAATAAAGGCATCAGAACCTATTCAGGTCAGAATTAATGGCGGAGAATGGGTTGATATAAGATCTATTGAAGAAGCATAAATACTAAAAACTGTAGTGAAATCTATCAATGCCATTTAGTAGCACGCCAGTATATGTTGGTGCTGGAGATCAGGTAGAAATTAGATACCCAACCCCAGTAACGTGGAATACATCTGTAACAATTCAAGTACAAATAGGTACAGGAACAGATCCTACTGGAGTTACGTTAGGTACTAGATTACCAGATTCTCAGCCAGCTGCTTTTACTTTTACTGATAATAGTGGATCTACAAATGCCACGGCAACTCTTCCTGCAGATTTCACTAGCACATTTCAAAAAAATACTACATACTATTCTGCCCCAATAACTGTAAGTGGATTAGAATTAAGAGTTCCTATTTCTATTGCTACTTCTGGATCTGGACCAAAAGGATCTTATCCAAATCTTTCGACAGCTGGTTTTTCAATTAATGGTGGTCCATATATTACCACTGCTACTCAATCTGTTACTGTTACTGGCAATACTACAAATGGTAGTAGGGATATTACAAATGTAAGTAGCACTGCTAATTTAGTTGTTGGTAGATATATTTCCAGTACAAATATTTCTGGTGAAATTTTAAGTATTGCTGGAACTACTGTAACATTAACAAATAGAGCGACTGCTACTTCTACTGCTCATACTCTAACACAATATTTTACTGTAACTAACAATGATACAGTAAGATTAAGAATTCAAACTGAAAATTGGTACACTACAAATAGTAATGTAACTCTTACTATATCTGATAATTATTGGGGAGCTGGTAATGCTCGTTCCGATACGTGGAGTATCACTACAAGAGCTCAAGCACAGCAAATTTCTACTCTAACATCAGCAACATTTACTGATTATGTTGATGTTGGACCGACAGAATTTAATGGATATAAGACACAGAATATTACTATATCTGGTATTGATAATGATGCTGTATTGAGAGCAACCTCAACTACTGATTTACAAATATCAAAAGATGGCACTAATTGGTCACAATCATTAACACAATTAAAATTAGGTGATACATTATATACTCGATTGAGGATTGGAAACGGATATACTACAAAAACAACGGGTAGTCTTACTGTTTTTGCTCAAGGTGGAGATACTGCTACAATTAGTGGTCAATCTTATGAAAATAATAATTCAGGTACTTATGGATCGGGAACTTATGCTGTAACACAAACTTTAGGCACTACTTCTGATTCTTGGCAGATATGGACAGAAGTTGATAGATATCCTAATTCAGTAAATTTTGCTCCAATTTACACTAATACAGATTCTTTACCTTTATCTTCTGTTAGTTCGGGTGGAAGTGGATATACTGTAAATAGTGTTTATCCAACAGTAAATACTACACATCCAACAGCTGTTGGATTGACTGTAAAGGTATTACAAGTTAACAGTTTAACTGGTGCTATTGAAGCTGTTGAAACAGTGGAAAGAGGAACTGGACCATATGCAATTGATGATATATTGACTGTTACTGGTGGTACAACTACAGCATCATTAAAACTAATACAATATCGATTAGTCAATGTTTCTTCTACAAATACATTAAATAATGCTGAAATTGGAGTAACTTATTATTCTGATATTAATATTAGTGGATTGGGAACAGAATATACCACAGGAACTTATAGTGATCTAGAAGTACCTCTTTCTACAAGAACAACTAGTTATACATTACCATTTACAGTCCCAGCATCTATTAGCGGACAAACTGTACAAATGAGTTGCAATGTCACTCAAGGTGCTGGTTTAATTAGGAAAAATGGATCTGGAACTTGGGGAACTAGTGTATATGTACAAAATGGTGATGTTGTAACTATTAAACAAACTGCTTCTTCAAGTTATAATACTACTTTATCAAGTCAAATAACACTTCAAGGTCCTCCATCTGCTGGACCAAATGGTAACCCAACTGCTGGACCTTCAGATCCTTCATTTGCAAATCAAACCGCTACAATTACAATTAAGACAAGAAATGCCAGAACAAGTCCATATCCTTTTAGAGCTGAGCATGTCTATCAAGCTGATTTAGGTACTCAATATATTAGATCTGTACCAATTCAAGGTCTGGATTTAACTACTGATGCTGCTATTCTTACTCAAACTTTTGGCGCTAATGCCCAACTTAGTCTAGATGGAACAAATTGGTCTTCATTAATTGCTACTGTTCCTGCCAGCACAACACAGATTTATGTACGAGTAACTTCTTCTACAAGTAATTATACAACACAAACTGTTACATATCGTGTGGGACAAACTCAAGATACTATTAGAGTTACTACTAAAAAGCAATCATATACATATCAAAATTTCAATCCAGCTGGTTCATATTATGAATTCCAAGTTCCTTCTTGGGCAAATACATTAGATTTCTACTTAATGGGTGCTGGAGGTGGAAATGGTGGTAACGATTATCCAAATAGTTTTGGTGGTAGAGGTGGAAATGGAAATATATTTTATGGAGTAATGAATTTAGAAGCTGTTACTTGGCCTGATCCTACAAATAAAATACTTAGAATATTCTCTCCTCAGCGAGGAAATAATGGGGTTAATTTTAGTAAGGGTGCTGCTGGCGGAACAGGTGGATTTGGTTATGCTACAGGTGGAGCAGGTGGTGCTACTTATTCTGGAGAATATTCTGGATCTGGTGGTGGCGGTGGCGGTGCTGCTGCTATTACGTTAGCTAACGGAACTCTTCTTGCTTTAGCTGGTGGAGGAGCAGGTGGTGGTGGCGCTGGTGATGATACAGTTATTCAAAAACCATCACAAAATGGTAATAATGCTGGAACTGGACCTGTAAAAATAGATAGTTTAACTGGGTTGAATTTAACTGGTCCTGCTGGAGCTAGTGCTACTGTATCTGGCGGCGGTGGTGCAGGTGGTGCTGGCGGTGGTTTTGGAACAGCGGGAACATTAAATACGAGTTTAGTTGACGAATTTAGTGGGGTAATTGCTACAGTTGACTTGGATGCTAATGGTGGTATCGGTGGTGGATCTTATTACAATTCATCCATTGTTACAGTAGCTGCCACTCCAGATAATTTAGGAGCAGGAACTAATTTAGATGGATATGTTACTGTTGGATGGCCACCACAAGATTTTACTCCAGATTCATTTTCTTTTACTGGAGTAACTAATGCTAATCCAAGTGTACAATATACTAGCGATTATGTACAAATAACTGGAATTACTGGTGAAGTTCCAGTTAGCGTTACCAGTAATGGATTTTCTCAAGCAGTGAGAGTATGTACTGGACAGGGAACTGGGTGTGGGTCATGGAGTCAAGGGGGAGTTGTAAAAAATAATGAATATATTCAGTTGAGAATGACTACAGGTGATTCTTATTTTACTGTGTATACACTAACTATTACTGTTGGTACTGTAACTCAATATTGGACTGTAGAGACTGGTTCAGTTCCAGATGATGTTCCAAATACTTTTACTATACCAAACTTAAATAATCAACCAATTAATACTTTAGTAGATAGTGATATTGTACAAATCACAGGTATTAATACTTCCGTTCCAATTACAGCTGGTAATGGAGCTTTAATTTCTATCTGTAATGGAACAACATGTGATACTTTTTCTGCTTCGCCAAGAACAATTACTAATGGTCAAGGATTTAAGCTAAGGATATTAACATCATCTTCTTATTCTGCTCAGGTTTCATCTTTAGTCACGGTAGGTAGTTCTGCTTCACAAACTTGGACCGTTGCTACTGGTGTTCAACCAGACAACACACCCACTTCATTTAGTTTTATCGATTTAAGTAATAGAAATTTAAATACCACTTATTATAGTAATAGTGTAACTATTCAAAATGTTGATGATACTATTCCGTTTAGTATAACGAATACTAGTGGTCAAACTGGCACATTACCTACCATTGTTTTAAATGACGTAGATACTGGATTATCCAGCACTACAGTATCTCTCTATGATGTTATAAAATTAAAATATACTACATCAAATGTAGTTGGAGAATCGAAAACATGGAATATTGCCGCTGGTGATTATTCCACTACATGGACTGTTACAAATGCTGGCGTATTTGGAACATCTCCAACTCCATTTTTATTCCCAACTGTTATTGCTACAGCAGTAAGTACAAACACAAATAGTAATACTATTACTGTAGCTGGATTAGGGACTACAGTTGGAGCATATGCTACTAATGGTGCTTTAATAAGCAAAAATGGTTCTGCTTTTAACCAATATACTTCTGCTTTACCAATATTGGTTAGCAATGGTGATACTCTTACTATTAGATTATTGTCTAGTGGTATAGCAGGATTTTCTGTTAGTTCGAATGTGACGGTTGGTTCTTATACAACTACGTTTACCGTTGTCAGTCCAGCACCAACACCAGATCCAATATTGGGACAATGGTATAGCAGTTTGAATATGGTACAAGTTGCTGGTGGTAATGAAATTAAATTTGAAACCAAGATGGATGGTCTTCCTATTGGAGCAATAATGCCTATATTCAAAGATGTTAGTTATAATGATAACTGGGGCAACTTAAATGGCAAAGCTGATTCTAGATATCCAGGATGGATTTTGTGTGATGGATCATACGTAAGTCCTACTGATTATCCTTTGCTGTATAGTATTATTGGAACTACATATGGTGCAAATGTTGGTGGTGAGTTTAGACTACCAGACATGAGGAATAAAAAAGTTGTTGGTACTGGTCCTGTAGATGGCAATGCTTCGTCATCTCCAGCTTTAATTCCTGATTATGGTCCAGCAAAATCTAGTGCTAATAAGTCAAATACAATTCCTGGATCTCATGGTGGATTATGGTATATTGATCAAATAGCAGTTCCTAGTGCTCAATCAATTCCACAGGTAGAAACTCCTGGCACTGGATTAACTGCTTTAGAAAGTGACTATTTTGTTATTGGAACTATAGCAACCACAGGATATACTGATGTTACTGGTCAAGTAGAATTTACTACTGGTGGTCAAATTTCTGCTGCTATTCAAACAAAACAGGCAAAATTAACAGAAGTTCCATCACATACACATTTATTAGTATCTGGACAACCAGATCCAACAACTGGAGGAACTGGATCAAAAGGTATTATTTACTGGAATGGTAATGGAGGTAGAACTAGTGCTTTTAGTTCAGGTATTACTTTAGGAGGATCTCCAACAAACTCTTCTGCCTCATGTCCAGTTAATATCTGGGGTTATATGGTTAAACCTTCATCATCTGTGAATGGTTTTGCTAACTCTGTAGCATTAACTGATGAAAATACTATTTTAAGTCAATTAGATACAAGCACAGTATGGTTAAAAACTGCCGAACCATGGGCTCCTTCAACAAGTGGATGTTTGACATATGGACCTCCAGGTTATAATGGAACTCATATTACAGCAGTTTGGGATCAAGTTGCTTATCAGCAAACCAATATTGGTAATATTGGCGACACAAATTATAATGAAATTAATTCTTATATCAATTTAACTACTACACCATTTACGACTTCAGTTGGCAATGTTTCTGCTGGTGGTGGTATATACAAATTTGTCGCTGCCATTGATATTCCTGGAAGAAGTGTGAGTGTTGTACAATGGAATCCTACAACTAAAAATAATCACAACCATTATCTATCTTTAAGTCCAATCACTAATATTAACACTACATTCAGCTATGGAAACGTAGATGAACATGGAACGGCATATACTGGAACTCCTTCAACAACTTCGGTTACTATTATTAAAACAGCTGCTGATCTTGGAATTGAAGTACTTCCTGGTAAATTTACATTAAATGCTAATAAACAATTAATTCCTACTCCTAGTTTATCACCTCAACAAAAAGTTCCATTGATGACGGCATATACTTGGGTTAAGTGGTTAATCAAAGCATACTAAAATAAATAGTAAAAAAACGATAACAATGAGCAAACCTGTTTTTAATCCTGAAGATTTTGTCTTTCAGAAGTTGGAATTGCCAGAAGATAATCCAACTTTGATAGAGTATGATGCAAAAGCAAGATTGATTTATGTGAGGGTAGTAAATCCTGCCACTAAGGAATATGAATACCAGGCAGTTCATTTAAATGATACTGTAAATAAAAATTTGTTGGAATATTTACCTGATGAGTGGACAAATGAAAATGATAGAATTATATTATTTGCTGTACATCAAAATGGGAAAGTTATCTTAGAAAAAGAAAAACTAAAATATAATTTTGAAACCAAAGAAACATATTGGGTAAATTATTCGTATAAGAATTTCACTCAGGAAAATGCTAAAGAACTTTTTGAGGCTTTAAAAGCAGCAGTATTTGTTCACAATACAAACGAAGAGATTAAACAATATGAGCAATTAGTTTCTATTGCTAGAAAACAAGAGTTTTTGGATAGTATGTACTTAGATATTCTTTCTACATCAGAAAGAATGCTTAGAGAAACTGATTGGAGAATTCTACCAGATGCTCCAGAATCATTTCCTGGAGAAAAAGATTTGTGGATTAAATGGAGAGAATTTGTTAGAAATTCTCCAAAAAAACCAGAAGATTTCGAAGAAGAGATTGATTTTTTAATTTATAAAGAAGATTTTAAATGGCCTATTAACCCTGAAGAATATAAATTACAATATCCAAATAATGATGGATCTAATTATCTAGAAACTCCAGATCAATTTGTTCCTTATGAAACTCATTTAAACACTTCTTCAGCAATGAGTAAAGTTGACGCTAAACTGAAAGTAGCACTTAACGAATATGTAAGAGCAAAAGAAGGTGGTGTTCCCATTCCAAAACAATTATATGATGTGATTGAAAAGTATTCTTTACTAAATGATATTGAAGATTTCCCTAAATTCACTGTAGGAGAAGAATAATGATAGCAAGAGATTTTATTGAATTTATTATGAATGTCACAGAAAGATTGGATACAACTGTGATGATTATTAGAACCACAGGTCCAGATGCTGCTGAGGATGCCGAAAAACTAAATCAGATTTACTCAGTTTATAAATCTAATTTTGATTCTGATAGAGTTGATTTCTTTGATAAATTCATGTATAATGAATTTACATTCTTAGAATTTGATAGTGAAGAAGATGCTTATCAGTTTGGATTAGAAAATTTTCCTCAAAATAAAAGTGGAGATCCAGACTATTTTGTTCAGTTTTTTATTTTTAGTAGTGGATGTTTGGCATATGCTAATGATTCTTTAAACGGATATTCATATTTGATACCGTCACCACAACCAGTTGAATAACTGTCACAGGGGTCTTGACTGACCCCTTTTTTTATGCCATACTATGTGTATTGAAATTCGTATTCTTTATGTTGCTTCGACCCCATCAACAGCGTGGTTGTGCTGCTATGGAGCAGCATAACATTGGTCAACTTGTCATGCCCACTGGTGCTGGTAAGACTCCCACCATGATTTTTGACTGTAAGCGTATCTTTGATACGGTGAATGCTGCCACTATTGTCGTGGTTGCTCCCCGCATTTTGCTTGCTGAGCAACTGTCTGCTGAATTTCTTGAGCATATTACTAATGCTTCGGTTCTTCATGTTCACAGTGGTGAAACTCATCACTTCAGCACGACTCGTCCTAATGTCATTAATCAGTGGGTGGAGAGTCATAACTCCTACAACAAACTGATTTTCACAACTTATAACTCCCTCTCTCGGGTACAGCAGTCTGGTGTAGATGTCCACACTATCTACTTCGATGAGGCACACAATTCTGTAAAACGTAACTTCTTTCCTGCCACAGAATACTTTTCTGCCGCTGCTGATCGTTGTTACTTCTTTACTGCTACCCCCAAGCATTCTAATACCTTTGCTAAACCTGGCATGAATGATGCCGATGTGTATGGTAAAGTAATCTGTGATGTTCCTGCCCCAGAAATGGTTGAGCAAGGTTATATCCTTCCTCCCACTGTTGTCCCTTATATCGTTGACTACGAACGTCTCAAGGGTGATCTTGCTTGTAACACTGATCACGTCACTCTCATCAACATGATTGACGAGATGGATGCTGATGTCAATCACAAGATTCTTGTGGCAGTTCCTAGCAGCAAGGTTATGTGGAATCTGTTGTCTCAAACTACTGCTATTCAAGATCTGCAAGATCGTGGATTTGATGTTCTTCACATCACTAGCAAGTATGGTGCTTGGGTCAACAGTGACAAGGTTGATCGTGAGGTATTCTTTGACACTTTTAATCTGTGGGGCAAAGATCCTAATCGTAAATTTGTAATTTTCCACTATAGCATTCTTGCTGAGGGTATCAACGTTCATGGTCTCACCCACACCATTCTTCTTCGTACTCTCGATGTGATCGAGATGGCACAGACTATCGGTAGGGTTATCCGTCTTAACAAAGATGACGCTGCTGACCTCTCCAGTGGTAAGATTGCTGCTGGCAACTTCTCCATGTATCGTAAACCCACTGGTTTCGTGACTGTTCCTGTCTTCAAGAACTACGGTCAGCGTACTATTCAACGTCTCCAGAATCTGGTTGATACTATTTTCGTTCAAGGCAAACCCGCTATTTCTGTTGTTAACCGATGACTAAACTCACCCGTAAAATTGACTACAAAGACCAACTGTTGACATACAAACAGTTGGAAGGTGTCGTTGCTCGTAAGCATATTCTCGCTGGTCCTGCCAGTGAAATTATCAAACAAGCAAAAATCCACGATTTCAGTTGGGGATCAGCACAGCAGGCGTATTCTACCTTTAGGACTGATGAGCGAGCAGATATTCGTAAATCTGGTCAGCAGTTGAGGCAGGGTTACTGGAATCCAGAAATTCAATCTATTGATGCTCCTGGCGTCAATCCTACCAATTCTAGGGGCATTTTCATTACTCAAATGTATCTAAACCAAGATCGTTGTTGTGCTTACACAGGTGATGGTCCCTACCATATTTTAGATTTTCAGGTGGAACATATTGATCCTAATGGTGGAGATCGACCAGATAATATGGTGCTGGTACTAGCTAATGTGAATGAAAATAAAAAGCAATCTGTTGAAAACTTTTTGGAACGTTGCCAATATCGATATGATATGGGAGAACGTGAGTATACCAAATGGTATAAGGATATGAAAGATGCTGTGAAACGAGGTCACAAAAAGAAATCTGTGATTCTTTCTATGGAAGATGACGAACTACGAACATATTGGGAAACACGTTCAACTACAAAGTACGACAAATATGTGTGGAGAAATATTGGTATGTCATCTCTTAGTGAGTTTCGTATTCATGTGAAAACGGGACAGGATCGTGCTGGCGGTACACAAGGTAATTATGTGGATATTCTGAGCACTATTGCTGCTGAATATTTGTTTGGTGATCCTGATCTAGCACGGGAGATCTACGAATCTGCCAGACTCTTTCGTAGCACTTATTTGAATGGAAAGATTCAACGTGATGTCTATGCCCTTCTTAACACAGAGATCATAGAGTTGTCAAATCACATCTATCCAGGTTATAATAGAGAAAAGTTCATCCGTAACGTCACTCGTAACAACTATTCATGGCCTCATCTAAACTAACTGACCATTCCCTGTATCGCTACGCTGGTGGTAAGAACAGGATGAAAAAAGATCTAATTCAGATCATTCGTGATGTGAATCCTGGCATCACTGAGATCGTGTCTCCATTCATGGGAGGAGGATCCACAGAGATGCTGCTGGCGTCTCAGGGCGTCAAGGTACAGGCATATGACATCTTTCGACCCCTTGCCGACTTCTGGGAGATTGTGACCGCTGGAGGCGCTCCTGGCATCGCTGACGAGGTTACCAAGCACTTCCCCTTGATTGATAGCGATCACTACAAATCTTTCCTTCCGTTGTTAGATAGTGAGGATAAGTTCACCCGAGCATGGTCATTTTACATTGCAATTAAGGGTTCGTACTCAGGTAAGATCGGATGTTCCACTGTTAAATCTAGAGCAGAGTTCAGAATTGCTGGAATCGATAAACTTAGGAATTTTCACAACCCCAACCTGTCGTTTGCCTACGGCAGTTGCTTCGACACCATCCCGAAGCACGAAAATGACTTTTTATACCTGGATCCTCCATATTATGAGACTGTTAGCCACTATTATGGCAAAGATGGTGCTCTCCACAAATCATTTGATCATGAACAGTTTTGTGATACCTTGAAGCATCATAAAGGTGGGTTCGTGATGTCTTATGACAACAGTGATGCTGTTCGTGAATTGTACCAGGGATGGACTGAATTTAGGTATTTAACATTTCCTTATCAAATGTCTGGCACCAAACGGTACGAAAAAACTGAGTTGGTGATTGTCAAGCATCCCAAACATCCGACACAAAAACCAAAATCCGTGCTAGAATCGTTTCTAGTTGAGGTCTAAATATGTATGAAGATTTAACTGCTTTTGAGCGAGCACTTGCTCGCTTTGGAGATAAAGTTCAATATGTCATAGGTCTTGAAATCACTAACAGGATGAATCCTGAAGATGCTTATCAAGAAATTAAAACTATGATGAAAGAACTTAAAAAACTTCGTAAAAAAGAAAAAGATGATTGGGAATTAGAAGAATGACAACATACTACTATGCCATCTTTATTATTTTTGCTGTATTAGCATACATGATTGTGGTGGATCCTAATGTTGGCAAATTTATTGAATTGATGGGAAAAATGGTAGTTGTCAATATTAAACGATTTTATTATCTTGCTGCTTATCATCCAAATAATAAAATAGCGGCATGGATAATGGAAAGAAAAATTAATAGAATGGCAAGTCAATTACAAAAAGAACTACAAAATGACTCATTACGACAAACTGATTGATTCTATTGTTGATGAAATCTACTATGTGTGGACTGAAATTTCCAGTTGGAATGAAGATGATCAAGAGACTGCAAAAGAAGCAGCTCATCGTATTCTTCAGCATGTAGAAGAGTTTCAAACTGTTCGTACTAAAGTTTCACAATGGAGAGCAAGTGACTAATTCTAAATTTCCACACGAGTCTTTTCCAATTCGACTAGATATTAAAAACGAAAATAGGGTATGTTGGTTTAAGCATGAAGATCATTTGAATAAACTTATTGAACGAGAAAATCTTAATCCTAAAAATTATGAAGTATCCACGAATGGTGTGGCGCTGGTGGGCAAAGGCACTGGGACAAAAAGCAGGAAAAAACGACAAGGAAGCTGATCAAGTTGCTATTGTTCGTACATTAATTTTTATCACTTATCTTCTCACTAACTGCTTTATTGTCGCTGGTGTAATTCGTCACTGGAATGACAAACAAACTATTAACATTGAAATCTATGAAACTCCAAAATACTCAGAAGTCTTACACTCAGAAGGATGGAACAATCTGGGAATGGGAAGAAACACCCGAATTGAAGGCGTATATAGCACAGCAGAAATCAGTAATCGTAATGGAGAATTTGAATGAACCCCCAAAACGAGCATCCTGAGATTGCAGAACACGAATGGTATGATGATGCCTTCCGTGTATATAAAACAAAATATGGTTTGTGGCACAGTGCAGCAAAAGACGGTGAAGAACTAGTTACTGCTATGACTGAGCAACAATGTATTGATGGCACACGATTCTATCTAAAAGGTAGACAAGAAGGATGGGATGCTGAAACCAGTAGAGTAATGAACGATGGCAAAGTCGGTGGAAAACTCTAAAGATTACCCATACCATGAGCTAGACCCAACTACGCCATGGTATGAGTTTTTGATGTATTGTGAGATTTGTCATCAGTTGGGAGTTAAAGACCAGCCTAAACTTGGTCGATATCATGCGTATCGTAGATACTTAAAATATATGGGAATTATATAATGATTAAAGTTCATTATTGTCCATTAAAACCACCAGAAATTGATGGTTATGATATTGTAAGAGAAGTAGAAACAGAATACCATACATACCAAGAGTGTCCAGTCTGGAAACATAAATTTAATAGAACGTTCGTCGTTAATTCTCCCATACATTTTTCTATATTCGTACAGAATGGGAAACTTGTATATGATATACCAAAACATTTTCCAGTTGTCATTAGTGATGCTACAGAACTAGAATCAAATCATCCAATTATACAATTAAAATTTCCTTTATATTATTTTTGGACTGATGCTGACAATCTTTGGTTTGAAATGTTAGATCATCCAATGTCATCATTAAATAATAACATGTATGTTATTGGTGGATGGTGGAATCTTGCTGATTATCCTAGATCAATAAGTGTTGCTATAAAAATAGTAGATAATAATAAACCAGTAATTATTGAAAAAGGAGATCCTCTGTACAGAGTTAGATTTTATAGTAATAATTTAAATGATGGATTTAAATTAATAAAAAATGAATACATACCACCTAATATACACAAACAAAGAGTATCTAATGATCCCAAAATTGTTGGGTCTCAAGGAATGAATAAACGTTTATTCGAAAATCGTACTTGTCCAATAAAAAAATATTTAAATCTATGAAAACTAAACTTAACTGGTGGGAATATTGGATTGGTCATTGCTGGATGACAGGATGGCAGAGTATGAGAATGACATTTCGTATTTGGACTGACTTGATGACATCCAATTATGATAATTATGCTCTTATGAAAGAAGATGACCCAGAAACAGAATGTATTGAATGGTTCTGGGCAAGTTTGAATGAAGATGATGTATATGATAAAGAGTTTCTTGAGTATCTTCTACAAATGGCAAATGATGTTGAGACTGGTAAGGTCAAAACATATTCATGGGAAGAAATTAAAGGTGAATTTGCTGGTAATTATGAAGGACCATTATACGCCCCCCACCCAGATATAAAAAGAGATGAAACTAATCAAACTGACACATAGAATTGACTATGGACATGACTGGTCTATTCAGTTATTAAACACGAATAAGCATTATCCAAAAATAATTAAAAATTTTTCTTTGTTACAACTATCATTAGGATGGATGGATTATCCATGTGGACCGTATTTACAAATACACATGGGACAAGGAAGATTGTTTGGTTTGATATTTTTTGTTCATAAATTTGCTGTTGATATTGATATTTTAGCACCGACTTGGAATTGGAATCATGGAGAAGAGCGATAAGGATAAGTTATACGTCATATTATTTTTAGTAATCCTTTTCCTGCTTGACATGGGTGTGGTTGCTGGTGTATTATTACATGGTAAAGCAAACTTCCCCGAACTGATCAAACATCTAAAATCATGAGGAAAGTCACTGTAAAACCTAAGAGTAGTAAGGCAAAGAATCGTCTTGCTAACACAATGGAAGGCAATCCTGTCTGTATTGTAGAACAGGATACTGGTGGTGAGTTGTTTCTCGCTGCTGAGAATCGCAAATACTTCTTCTGGGTCAGCACTCGCACTGGCACTAATCGTTTCGGTGATAAAGCTGACGCACACTGGGAGGTGATTGAATGACTTTTCTTATTATTTGGTTTATTCTCAGTATTCCTGCAGCAATCTTAACTGGTAAACTTATTTCTTTACAAGATGATGAAACCTAAAACC